>OCHI01000090.1_pt1 | contig 123987 bp, 106 predicted proteins | sample 1538691 | NCBI WGS metagenome assembly OCHI01 (sample SAMN04571718, study PRJEB22368) | human gut metagenome | biome: human gut; material: stool | host: Homo sapiens | place: Luxembourg | collected 2012-09-21 | reverse complement strand
CTTCATACTCAAGTACATCGCCGAAAAGTGCCGGAGTTGTTGTAATCTCCTTAACACCTGTGACAAATACCTGAGAGATTGTTTTCATCATTGACCAGCCATGATCAATGCCGATTACTTCTAACTTGTTATTCATGTTCCTGTCTCTCCTTCCCTTCCGTAATAATTGCTTCCATATCCTGCACATCTGTATCTTTTCTCCCTCCCTCTTCCATAAGCTGCTCAATAAATCTCTCTGATCTAGACGACACTGCAACCAATGAATATAGAAAAACAAGGATGATACTTATTCCGACCAACACAACAATCCAGCATAGCTTCATGTAAATACGCCTCCTTCTGTAGATTCTTCTAAGAGGCACTTACAATTTGCCTGACATTTTCGTGCCAGTCTTTGGAAATAAACACATTTCAAACATTCGTGCTCTGCCATAAATAATGCTTTCTCATTTCTGGCTACAATCTTTCGGTAACGCTTTTTCAAATAAGAAACATCATATAAATCCTGCTTGATTTCATTCATGGCATTTTGCTTCATTATCGCTGTGTTCAGTGAATTAATGTAGCTGACGAACTTTTCCTCAGTGCTTATATCCACACCTTTAAAAGTTAATTCCATTCACTACTTACCTGCTTTCTACACGGCTCATGCCATGTAGGTGTGCTTTTTTCCCATTTGCCTGCACACATAGGAATTACAGATAAGCCGCATATGCGTTTACGACGCATTAAGTTAAATTAAATAATGCTATCCTCTCTACTGCCTTTTCGAGAGCCAGGAAGTTCCCTCTGAACACCTTCATAGTTTATTATCCTTCCGCAACAGTATTGACTACCCTTACTCGCTCCACTTTCATTTCTCAATCCTTCAGCACTCTTCGCAAGTATATTTGATTTCCATCAGGTATCTGAACCGGAATTATCACTATATCTGTAATTGTTATTCAATTGTATGAGCTGCTTTGCAACTCGCAGGATTATGATATAGCAAAATTTTGATTCCTTGAACTTCGCCAAAAGAAGTATTTTCAACATATCTATTCTTTTTATGTTAGTCCTCATTTGTGGTCTGTTCGTATTTTATTATATAGTCCACATTTGTGGTTGTCAATATATTTTCAAAATAATGTACCACTTTTGTGAACTCTGTGTTAAAATATTCATATCAATTTGTTTGAGGTGATTATTAATGGATAATAGACATTCAATTGGAAGTAAAATTCAAAAATATAGAAAATTAAAAGATATGACACAGGACGAATTATCAAAACAGTCCGGTATTTATTTATCTACCATAAAGAAATATGAAAGCGGTGAACGAAATCCAAAACCAGATCAGCTTCAAAAAATAGCAGAAGCTCTTGGCATTAGCGTAACTGTATTTCTTGATTACGATATTAATACTATTAGTGATGTTCTTTCTTTAGTTATGAAGCTTAACGAACAATCCCCATTGAAAATATCTGCTGATAAGGATAAAGATGGCAACTATATCCCCAGCAGCATACACATGACATTTGAAGATTCACAAATAAATGAAGCTATTTGTTCTTATCTAAATTGTAAACAACAGATGGATTTAATTGCCTATGAGGATAATGATAAAGCTGTGATTGAACAGCAAAAAGAATTTTATGATGATAAGATTAACAGATTGCTCTTAATTAATGAATGTATTAAAAAAATCCGCTAAATTGCGGATTTTTTCTTTGCTAGGACTCTATTATAATACTTCTCTTTACATATCCTGAGTAGTTTATCAACTACTCAAATAGCTTTGGTAAATCGTTGGTAAAAATCTACTGTAACATCCCCAAAACACTGTAAAATCAAGTATTTTTAATCAAGGTTAGCATGTTGCCGTGGCAAACCATGAGCACTTTAATTTTATCTTTCATATCTTCGTTTTTCCTTGTATATCCTTATTTTTCCTAGGTTTTATCACACTTTCACGACATCTAACCTAGTGTACCTATCCTAGCATAAAATCGCATATTTTACCATATCTCGGTAAGTAAAATGAGTACAAATCTAGGTATAAACCCGATTCGTACTCATCAGTACTTTTTCCCTATGCCCTTTATTTCCTTACTTGGCACACTTTTTCATTTCTTTTTCTATCCTTTCAAGCCCCGGTTGATGAACTTGGCTTAGATGATGAAACTATAGCTTTATTAAAAGAACGCAATCTGAATGTGCGGCTGATTTGTGAAATGATAAAGGATCCTCATTTTTCTGATTTTTTATCTGACCTTGAAATCTATGTTGACAATCTGGCATCTGCTCAGATTCGTAATATGAACAAATACATAGAGCACAACCGGACAATGATAAAAAACAAATATTCGCTCTCTGATAGTGACCACTATATGCACTCACTAAAGGCAGCTCTCATTAATGAGGATAATTATTTTGACAATCTTTTGGGAAATGATATTTCTGCGATTGCAAAAGATTTACGAGAATTACATAAAAAAGATTCCAATACTGGAAGTTATGATACTGTTTTTGATGAATTCATGGATACCTGTGAGGAAGTCCAGAAAGCAGACAGCATAACACAAAAGCAAATGCTGACATACAGTAAACTTTTTCAAATGAATTTTACGAAAATGGATCCTTACGAATTCAAGACTTTTATGGATATTGTGGAACGTTATTCGACAGCATTCAAATCTGCAAAAGGAAACGGACGTGGCAAAAAGAAGAGAAAATAGCGGTTTACCGCGTGTATGGATAGCAGACCTCGTCTGTGCAAGGCATAGCCTTGACCGGGATTTATCTCGCAACTCCCGAAATAAAATGAGGGTGCACTTCTATACCTGCCGTATGGGTAGGTATAGAAGTGTGCCCTTAGTGACTAAGGGATAGTTAAAACCAATCTTATAGACAGACATTTAATGCATCATAAATTAAAATAATTTATTTATTACAGTTTTTATGCTGTCATCATCTGCGTTTGCTTTTTTCAAAACCATAGTATATATAAGTGCTCTTGCGACTTCATATAAAACCACATGAAGTGGCTCTATTTCTTGTGGATTGCCATGTGCAATCCCATTTCTGAAATCGGCAAACTCTTTTCCTGCTTCACTTGCTGAAGGAAACTCAACTTTATTTGCTCTACTCATTTTATCAACTACAGGTTGAATATACTCCCAGTTATTAACCAATGCATTTTTATATTTTTCAGCAAAACTATAATCTATCTTTGTCAATACATCTTTTATTTTTTCAAAATATCCATCCATTTTTCTAATTTTAGTTTTTGATATACTTTTTTTCAAGCTATTATATTCGTTATTTACCTTTCCGAAATATATTTCTTTGAATTCCTCCGGTGTTAATTTGTTTTCTTTAATCGCTGTAAATAATGTTTCCAACTCATCTGCAGATTTTTCAAAAACCTTATATACATCAGCATACAAATTATTATCTTTCCTTTTCGTAGGGTACAAACGATTATATTCACTCTCTAAACTTAGTGCACAGGCTAGGAATTTTTCATACGACACTATTGACGCTTCTTTTGAATTCTTTGGAATGTAAAAATTATCATATATTTTTTGATTTCGTCTTAACGCTACAGTCTTAAATAATTCAGGTAAATAAAATTTGCAATCTTGAGATATAATCGAATTATGTTCATTTCTATCATAATCATCATCATTTTCAGAATTAACATAAACTGTAGCAATTGTACGAAATTTATCATTTTCTTTTTGTTGAAGTGTTATTTTATCAAAATATATATTTCTACAGAAATTTAAAAAGCAAAAGAAATCATATACCATCAAATATACATGTGGAAGTCTTTTTATATTCACTGTCCTTTGAAATTCTAATGTAAATTTAGGTATTGCATCACCCATGGATGTTTCAGCATATTTTAAATTATGCCAAAAACTAAAATTAACACCTATATTAATTCTGTCAGAATTAATAATTACTTGAGATGATATATTTATATCCTCCCACTTTTTGGGTGTAATAGACTTCATGCGTTCTGAAATATCAAAACCACTTTCTGATATAAAGGCTCTCCCTGGACCAGCAAACACATTAACTGGTTTTCCTTCAAAACAAATACGATCAAACTTTGTTATTCCAGAATATAAACCCGTGTTACAATCTGATATCACCAATGCTTTATATCCAAGGCTAATATCATTATATCGACATCCTACAAATGCAACTTCTCTATTTCCTGTAGTTACTCCTTTTATTACTTCTTTTTCCCTAACATCACCAGGTATTAAGCAAGCATATGTGTTGTTAGGAATTAAATGTACGGTTTTATCTTTTAAATGATACGGTATTACCTTTCTATCAATTCGAATATGTCCTGTATGTTCCATTCAAATTCTCCTTTTGTCATCATATAAATTAAAATAACAGCCAATCATTTCCCAACTCATTGGTTCCCAACACTAAAAAGACTTTGTCTACTTATCCGTTTTCAAAAGCACCACTCACATCTACAAAGCTTATGTACAACATCCGAAAATTTTGTCCCCAATTATTTATTTTCTAAATCCAAATGCCTGCACACCGAATTCGCAACATACCAAAACATAACCGGAGGAATAGCATTTCCCAATGCTCTATATTGTGCTGTTTCGCTTCCTATCAATTTGAAATTTTCTGGGAAGCTTTGAATTCTAGCAACTTCCCTTGGTGTAAATCTTCTATATCTCTCACCAACTTTTAAAACAGGATCTGTGCTATTTAATGAAACTTTTGCTAAATGAGCCCCTACTGTGTTACAAGGTTTCGTTACATCTTGAGCTCTCCCCTTATTCATAGACTCACGATTTCTCATCATACCAGCAACAGCCCTCTCGCTAAAGAAATATTTTTCATCAACCGATTTTTCAATAACAGAACTAAGTGGCTCATATAAATCTTCTTTCTTCAGTATAACATCTGGGAAAGAAAACTGGATATTCAAGTCCTTTCTAAACCCCACAATGATAACTCTCTCTCTTTTTTGCGGAACCCCATACTCGGCAGCGTTAAGTACTGAGTACGTTACATTATATCCGCTTTTTTCAAACTCCTCCTTTATTAATGGAAATGCACTTCTCTTATTTGCAGTAAGTAACCCTTTAACATTTTCTGCAATAAAACATTTCGGTTGTTTTTCTCTAAGGATTCTGCACATTTCAAAAAATAGCTTTCCACGTTCATCTTTCACCCCTAATCGCTTCGGGTTCTGTGCTACAATTGAAAACGATTGACAAGGAAACCCCCCAGTTAAAATATCAAAATCAGGTATTTCTTCTGATTTTACCTCACGAATATCTCTATTGTCTGGTTTGATTCCAAAATTTTCTTCAAAAATATTACATGCATTGTCATCAATGTCATTTGCATACACAATTTCCATATTGTTAGTACTGTATTTTTGTCCTAAAAAATCAAATCCTCCCAGCAATCCTACATCAGTACCTCCACATCCGCAAAATAAAGAGGCGACCTTTAATTTTTCCATGTTAACAACTCCTCAAACTGTCCTACCTTTGACGGATCAAAGGTAATATCTGCACCATCACTAGGTATCATATCAATCATATCTTTCTTATAAAGACCTACAGGATCTTGTAGCAAAAATAGTTTTCTATCATTCTTGCTAAGAAGAAGTCTATATACATAATATCTGTCATGAGTACTACTTGCTGTATTCCATTCATTCTTCGTAAGATGTATTCTGTTGAAATGTAGCGGTTTGGAACTAATTGTGGTTTTTACTTCAATGTATCTCTTCCGCTCATCCAACTCCACAGAACTGATATCATAACCAACTGCAAATTGTGTAGGAATACGCTTTATCAAATGAATCAAATCCTCACGACCACCAATCTTTATCCGCATGCATTCGTGACCATGTACAAGACTTTCACCGATATCTCCGATGTCTTTTGTTGTAAATCCATCATAATATGTAGCAATTCTCTTCTCGAGAGCATTTTCTCTTTCAATAAGATCGGCAAGTCCCCCAATACCATCAGTTGTAGTATTCTCTTTAAGCTTCTTTAAATCATCTTCATCAGAAGCAATATATGCCAAAATATCCGTTGAAAAATCAGTTTCTTTAATATCCCGATTAACATATGAGAACCAACCATTAATGCAGTCCTTCACCGACTCCATATCGCCAGTTCTGTTTTCAATCATCTCATCATACTCGCCAAACCATTCCGTGGATTCTATAAACTTAATAACTGCCTCTTCCTCTAATGTATTAAGATAATATGTGTAACTATCATATGTTTTAAGAAGATTAGCAATCTCCATATAATCAAGAATATCCCCAGCATAGCGAACAACATCTCCTGTTTGATCATATTCCAATTTTTTCTTACGATTTTCAGATATTCTTTCCCATGTCTTCTCAACACCTTCATTATCCCTAGTTACACGAAGATCATTAAAAATGCAATGGCAAGCTTCATATTTTGTGATACCAACAGAATTGCCACCTTCTCTATTGGCAAATTTTAAGAGTTTCAAAATATACTGTGCAGGTTTAAAATGAATTCCATTCTCAATCTGTTCCAATACATTCTTTGGCTTAATATGTGCTCCTGGATATTGAAAATTATATAAAAAGACCTTAAAACACTCCACCAAATCCTCATTAGACGCTAATTCTATCGCCCGTCTACCTGGTTTTTCTGTTTTATCAGTGTGTTCAATAAAGCCAAAAAGTGCTGATATCTCTGTTCTCCAGTTATTTATGGTCTTTAGTTCTCTATGAGCATTTCCTGGATATCTATAAATTGCCTCATTTACTTTTTTGACAAATTCATCTGTAGGTTGTTCACCTACCCTCGTAATCTCTTCCGCCATATAAATCAGCACATTTTCAATATCCCCTTTGAAACGAGGTCTGACATGGTGAATGCGAAAATAATATTCTTCTGGTATTTTATATTCACTCATAAATATCCTCCAATTCTTTCTTTAATGTTTCAGCAATTGCCTGTGCCAATAGTGGTGGAACAGCATTTCCAACTTGCCTAAACTGCTGTGTCTTGTTACCTAAAAAAATAAAATCATCTGGAAATGACTGTAATCTTGCACACTCTCTAACCGTAGGAACACGGTTATATTTGTAATGAAAATGATGACGATGCCCTGTATCAATTGTTGGAGCCGGTTTGTTACTAGCGAACCTTGTCCAAGCTACATGAAAGTTTCTGGATGTTCTAAATTCTTCTGGAAGATCCTTATAATTTCCTCCATCCGGAACCAATGAAATAATTTTCTTTACCTTCTCTGAATGTTCTGCAGCAATATGATTTCTAACTGATTTCGACTTAGCCCTCATCAACTTTTGATAGTCGTTATGCGGAGCTGTAGCATATGGAACATCATCTTCCCCCAATGTGTCTACTAAAGGTGGAAGATCATCTAACGCCATGCTACATGTTACTTTTTTTTCAAATGGCTTAGGATATGTATATGTTCCTTTTTTCATTCCAACAAAAACAACCCTTTTTCTATTTTGTGGAACTCCATAATCTGCCGCACACAAAATTTGATATTTTATGTCATAACCCATGTCTGTAAATTTTTCAATAATGCTATCCTTAATCTGTCCCCCAAATAATCCTACTAACCCTGGCACATTTTCAATAACAAATGCCTTTGGTCGTATTTCTTCTACCAAGCGAATATAGGAAAGATATAATTTATTTCGTGGGTCATCAAACTTTCGTGGTCCAGATAAGGACATTCCCTGACAAGGAGGTCCTCCAATAATAACATCTATCTCTTTATTTCCGATTAACGGCTTTATATCTTTTTTATACGATATTTGAGTAATATCACCGCAAATGGATTTTGCTCCGTTGTGATTCAATTCAAATGTCTCCAATGCTTTTGAATCATTATCTATACCTAACAACACATTGAACCCTGCAGATTCAAATCCATATGACAATCCACCAGCTCCTGAAAATAAATCTATTACATTCATATAGTCTAATCTTCCTTTTTTCTTCTTTTCACTCTTCTTGGGTCTTCTGGTTTTTCTGCATCTGCTGGTATTGCCCATGCCTCACCCAGCTTAAAGACTCCAGGTATCCTATTTTCTGCACACAATATTTGCACTCTTCTCTGGGAAATTTTCCATAATTTAGAGGCCTGATTAGCAGTTATATATTCCATTAACATTTTCCTCCAAAGACAATATTCCAAAATAATTATATTCGAAGGGGCGAACATTTTCAAGAATTATTAAGGTAGAAATACATTATTGCCACTTGTACATCTCTTGTTGTTAAGTATATATTATATATTATTAAAATAATAATTAGCTATCAATCCATATTTAAGCATAGAATATTTTTCTTCAAAAGCTTTCCCGATAATATCGGCAATCTGTGTAACCTGCTTCAAGTAATTATTTATGTCTTTTTCATCAAGAAATATAAGATCCCCACATATACAATCTTGAATACGCTGAAAAGTTTTTGTTTCCTTAAATTTGTCATCTATCATACCATTATTATGTATAATTGTATTTCTAATATTAACCAAATCAATCAAATCAAACCATGTTTTATCATCAATCATAGAACGAAGATTGATATTAAGAGCCTTTTTATAATGCTGATTTGCTTTATCAATCTTCATAAAATCATTTCCTGTACTTTTATTTATTACATTGGATATATAATTATCATTCACCCCAAAATAATTTATATGTATAAAAGCTTCAAAAAAATCTCTTAGAATAACTTCCAAAATAGAAGTAAGCTGAACCACTTCAAGATGATATACTTCATAAGTTAAACTTTTAATTTCTTCTTCATCATAAATTGTTTGTATTGTTTTTAATCCTACTGCATGAAAATGTCCTATACGCCCCAAACTACTTAATTGTGAAAAGACATTATATGTAGCTGAACTTTTTCCACAACTCCAACAATAATTAAAGCTTTTTAGTTTATCTATCGTTCCTTGTACAGGAATAACAACCACATGTCCACAATATGGACAACATAATTGGAGTAATTTTATCTTCCTACGTCTCATATTTGTAAAAAAAACTTCTTGTGGCAGGATTTTTTTCTTTATATGTCTACAAAAGTTATAATATACTTTGTAATAATAATCTTTCATAAATCCAATATGTTTGCCACTAAAATTACTCATAAAATTTTCATCAACTATATCATAAATACTATTTTCATTCTTTTTCATCTAATCGTCCTATAATTCTATCAATAATATGTTATCTACAATTTTCAAAATCGGGTAGTCCCATAATTATTAGGGGCAAATTCACCATGTCAGTTTCTTAAAGTATTGATTTCACAAGCATTTCAGGCGAATACACGTATGTTGCCGTGGCAAACAAAGAGCACTTTTATCATTGTTTTGTTTCTCCTTGTTTTGCCCCGGAATGCCCTGTTTTGCAAGGGTTTATCAGCTTTTTCGAGCATTGTATTTTTCTTGTTAATTACTACACTTTTTGCAAACCACTTCAAAATAGGGCAATTCAAGGCAATGTGTAGTAGTCAAATCGTAGTCAGTTAAGGGGGTTCAGACTACTGACGGGGGTGTGCATTATTTAACGAAAGGGGGCTAATCTCTGTTTTACTCTCTCATCTTTAATATCTCAAGATATTTTTAATGCAATGAAATATGTTGGAAAATCATACCCATCTTTAGACAAAATTATTGATGCAACTCTTGTTGATGCATTAGGATATGTCAATTCTTCATATTTTCTTTTTACTTCTATAGGAAATTTATATGTTTCTAAATATGCAGAATATCTTTTCCAAAAAAATTCAAAATTAGCTGTACTTACATACGAAACAATAAATGTTGCGGTTCCTAACGAGTTATAATTCACAATAGCTTTATCAATATGAGCAGAAATATATGACTGATTAACACAATCTAATTTTAGTCCTTCAAAAATTGCTATTTCTTTTCCATTCTTTGAAAGTAAAATATCCACCTCAGCTGCATCTTTACCATTAAGAGATATGCCGTGTCTAGTCTGATCTTTAACCTCTTTGTAGCCTTTAATCGATAGCATATCTCTATAATAGTCATTAATGCTGTTTTCCGTACTATTTTCATTAAATGAATAATTTAGACAGACTCGCTCCCCTATTTGAATCAAATCACTAAGTACAACCTTAGCTATTTCAATATCTGCATTCAATCTATCTTCATTTGTTTCTGGCATATCATCTAAAACATCATTAGGGAAAAAATACATGTCTCTAACTAAAAATCCAGATTCACTAGGTTTTAATGCTTTTTCTAGTGCAGTTTCAAAAATCAATTTGTTATCTTTTAAACACATTATATCTGCTGAAGAACCTTCGAAAGTAATATCAATTGCCTTTTTATTCCAATTATCTCCATGAAGTCCCGCATAATAGGCCAAACCGACATCATCATACTCATATATACACTTTTTAAACGAATCCGCTACATTTGATTTATTCATTTGCTGTAAATACTGACAAACACGCCTATCAAAATTACTAGGTAATTTGTACGAAAAATCAAAATCTCCCAAAATACTTGCCTCCTTTATAAATTCTTTTGCCTTCAAAACCAGTCTATTTCTTTATTGTCAATGAATCACTTTATATTTTTATTGATTATCTGCATCTGTTATCTCAAATTACATATTTATTAACATTAATTTCTTCAATCTCAGGCCTTGAAAGCATCCATGTTACAATACCGGCAGAATCCTTAAAGAAAACCATATGCCAATGAGTTATCATACCATCTTCATCTGTTGACAAATTCAACCTATCAAGTGATTTTTCTATTTCTGACACTGGTAAACATATCATAGTATTCTCATCCTTACATCCGTATACTACATATTTTTCTTTGCATTTTTTCAAATCTCCTAACGGATTTCTTCTATAAGCAAACCAATATTTTTCACGATTACCTTGTCTATAGGCTTTTGATGTTGTGATAACATATCCTTTACTGCCATCAGTAGAAATGTATGTACTTCTGCCGACTTTGACTAGTTCACAATTCATTTCTTGTGCTAACTTGATAACACACTTATCAGCAAATTTTACCCTTTTGTTTGATTCTTTATTTTTAGATGGAGAAACGACTTTCTGCACAATTTCTGGTTCTTCATTTACTATGTCCTCATATTCAATTTCCATAGATGCACAAAACAAATGTTTTATCTTTTCAAATCTCTTTGTACAAAAATCTGTATAATATTCCTTCAAAACCGAAAAATCATTTTTCTCATATGGAATATCCATCCAGTCAAGATCCTCCTGCTCTGTAAAACTATATTTTGTTTCAACGTCTTTTAGTTTAACATGAAGTAAATACTTTTTATCTTGGTAGAAGTTCTTGTCCTTCTTACTACGATTTACATACTCTGGCAAATAGCACAAATTTGCAATACAGCTGACAGGTAATCCTTCTCCATCACATGTTTCAATCAATCTTCTCATTTGTTCTTTTGGGGCAATATGTTCTACATCAAATTTCTCAATCGATAATTGATCCATAGCAGTAAAAGTTTTAAGATATATGCAATTTAAAAAAACTAGTTCTTCATTTTTCGGATTTGCAAAACTTTTCTTTTCCGACCTCAACATGGATTTTTCAAAGAAACTATCTAAAGCTGCCATCCAAGCACGACTTGATATTTCATTCATGTATCTGTTAGGTTTTGCAGCTGCGTGAATTTTTCCAGTACCACCTTCACTCCAATAGTTTGTTAAAATATCATACACATAATAATGAATTAAATTTCGTGCTATAATGTTTTTTCTATCATTCCAAGTTGTGGAAACTATTGAAAAATCCCCTTCAGCATACATCTCTTTAAATGTAGTCGAAATCATAGAAAGTATTTGGTATTTCGAATGAAAAATTTTATTCGTATTTCGACTATTTCCCTTAAATTTTGTAACAACAGAAATTGCATTATTTACAAATTCAATTGCCTTACACAAAGCAGATTCCAATTCATCCAAATTGATATCTCGTAATCGCATATATAAGGTTTTTATTTTGTCTGAATCATTAAGACAAGCATTAACAAGTTCATATGCCAATGGATTAACCGTGTCACTTGATAAATTTCTGTTAAATCCTAAAATTTTATACTTATCAACAAGGAACTTACTTAATCCGAACAAATATTCAAATGCCGTCACTTTTTTTGTAACCCTCATATTTTCACGATTATATCCATGAATTTTATATCCATCACTTACAAATGCATCATATTTAGCAATCACATATTCAACAATCCTTGTGTTTGAAATTGTATATTTTTCATTTATTGGCCATGCAGCAGCATAAATTTCGTATTTATCTAATGGCGTACCCTTAGAGTTTATTCTATCAAATATCTCCGGAAGAGTTGCTTCATCTCCACTGTAAACAATGACCGGAATTATAGTATTAGCAATACTATCATATAAATCCTGTCTTTCTTCAAAAAAATCTGTAATAGTAGTAATGAGGTCTCCTATGCACTCATATCCTGCACCAAATTTTTCTGCGATTTCCTTTGCTGGGTTATAGTACTGTAAATTTTTAAATGTCTTCTGTTTTTTTATAAAATCAGTCAACAGGGTTCTAATTATATGGTAATCTTCCTCATTATTTCTTTTTACAATTTTCAGAACGTTCTTGCAAAAATCATCAGATATACTACTATCATAAAAAAACTCTGTTGGATTATTCATGTATTTTCTAATGCAATTACCTCTTTGAAGTCCATCAACCAAAATGTATGTTTCTATATTATTCTCTACTGTCTTGTAAAACAGCATGGTTCCTACTGGATATCCTTTTATCAAAGAATCAATAAATGTTCTCTCTTGTTCTTTTCCCCAACGTCCACTACCTCTTTGAAACATTGGAACAACTATTTTTTTATGATCCTTATGCGTATCCTGCAATGCCGATGATAATTCTTGTAACGACCAATTTTCAGGTGTACATCCTGCCATATCAAATCCTCCATTTACTCTGCTTTCTTTTTTACATATATCAATTCGATATCATATCCCAGTTCTTCCATCATACGTACAAAAGTTTTATTAATAATACCATCTTTTTTCTTAATAACACGGTTCACATAGGAACTTGTTGTTTCAATACTATCCGCTAATTGTACTTGTGTTATTCCAGATTCTATACATTTGACTTTTACATCAACTTCTATATTATTCTTAAGCACTCGACTTCACCTCATCCCAATATCTTTCACTAATAAGATAATTTATTGTACAACACATCACAGTTTTTTTCAATTACGAAATACATGTACTGCTACATCTGTATATAAAAACACCCAGACAATATGCCTGAGTGTTATGATCAATATTTTATTATATAACCTTGAACATATTCTGTTTCAAAGGCTTATCATCCGTATCCGAAATCCCCATCTCTTTTCTGGCATTTTCCAATTCTTGCATCTTCTGAAGTTCCTTTTCTGCATCCTCAAGTCCTACATGGGTATACACATTGAGCGTCACAGCTATATCCGAATGTTCCATCAAATACTGCAGTGTTTTAGGATTCATGCCGGACTTTGCCATATTGGAACAATATGTATGTCTGCAAACATGAGGAGTAATATTTGGCATCTGAACCTTATAAATTTCATTATACCTGCTAATCATATGATTGAATCTGTGTTCCCAATGCATGGCTACAAGCGACATTCCATCCTTGTCCAAAAAAATGAATCCCATGTAACCGTCTACCACTTTTTCAACCTTATAATCTGGTCTATCCTCAATAATTGTCCGAAACATCTCTGTCACTTCATTTGTCATTGGAATAACCCTTGTTCCGGCATTTGTTTTTGTTGGCTCAATTACATACTCTCTTTTGGAAGTTCTTTGAAGCTGATGATTAATATTGATGGTTCTTTTCTCTAAATCAATATCCCTCATCGTAAGTCCACAAAATTCCGAAATTCTCATACCAGTGTGAAAAAGAATATAAATCACTTCATAATATTTACAATAAACCACATCATCATGTATAAATTTCAAGAACCTTCGCATCTGGTCTTTTGTAATCGCTTCTCGTGTGACAGCATCATTAACTACCACTCCTGCTAATTCAAATTTGAAGGGATTTTTCATAAGAACATCATCATCCACAGCCATTTGAAATGCCGGACGAAGGACTCCTCGCACTGTCTTTAGTCTCCAACTACTACAAGTGCAAAAATCTGCCCCATTTTGCCCCATAAAGTACCGATTTTACTGCGTTTCCACAGCCCTGCCGTGGCAAATCAGAGCAGACCCCTGCAAGTTGTTACTACCTGTTAGTAGTAAAATTGGTAGTAAAAGGAAAATGGTTACTACTAAAGGTTTTGCCGTTCCTTCTGCATCTGCTCAAATACTTCATCCCATTCTTTCTCGTCACGCCACTCATCATTTTCTGATATTACTGCTTTTCCGTCATCATTATACTTGGTGTTATCTGGTGCCATTTTATAAGATTTTTCACTGTATTAAGTCATTATCTTTTTGTCCTAGTATGTCTTAGTTCCTAATATTTCGTGGTAATCTTGGTTTTGCTCTAGAATCATTGTATAATCCATTTATCCCTTACATAATCTGAATTACAAATAATAACATATCTTTTGGTATTTTTTCGAGTTCCATTATTGTTCTCTGTCTTAACGCCGTCATATGTCATAGCTCCTTTAAATTTTAGGATAAAATTGCTGTTTCTTCTTATTTATATTATTCATCCCCGCCTCCCTTATTTTGTTGTTATCATTTCATCATTACAACTATATTTACTTAAACTATATTTTTATTTATCAGTCTGTTCACTTACAATACCTAAATCCTTATATAGAACATCCATTTTACTCTTTACCACATCATCTGCTCTAACCTTAATGTACCAGTCATGTTCAGCAGCTTACACCATCAAATCCAAACCTAATCATAAGATAAATATTTTTTACTTAGTCTGCAATACGCAAGCATTCTTTTTCTCATACTATAATAATGTTCATCGCGAGGCTCAATCTTAGGTCTGTTTCCACGCACTATCTCATCAACTGGCATCTGAAACAAATTACTCAATGCATATAAATTGTCAATCGACGGCACATTAGCACCGTTCATCCAGCGGTATATGCTCTGCAGACATCCGAGCCCAAGATACTTTTTCACATCTTTTACAGTCAATCCCTGATTTTGCATTATTCTTCTTATATTATTGCCGGTTTCAATATTATCAATTACAGGTACCATATCAAATCTTCCTTTCCTAAATACTTTTTTCGCATTATTTTTATAAATACTATTATAAATATACTATAAACAATAGTCAAGTATTTATAATTGGACTTGTAATTCAATAACTTATATAGTTCATCCATAAAATGTCCCGTCCTTACCCTGAACTTTTTATCATTTTCCAACTCAGCTTCTGTCCTTAATTTATCTCCCAATATGCCGTATTTTTCTGTAAATTCTTCAAATGCCTTGCCATACTCATCATAATATGGATTTATTCTTTTACATGTCTCTTCGTTAGATTCTCTCCATAAAAAAATCATATTATCCAATATCTTATCCCACTCATCATGGCATGTATCATTAACTAAAATTCCCTCTTCATTCGTATAATTTTCCCCAAGATATGATGGCGAACCATTTCTGTTATCCTTTAAATCCTGTAGCATATCAGGAACCAACCGTTGCAGATAACCATCCATATTCCAGACGTCACACTCCGCATAACCTCTGACTATACGCTGACAACTCCATTTTATACATCTTTTTAAATACTTTAATATTTCCTGCATTTTAAATTTTTTACCCAAAGCACACCGGCGAAATTCTTCTTTATCCCAGACATTATTTACATAATATTTTTTATTACTCATTTTACACCTCCAATCTAATTACCATTAATATATTTTTCAAATTTATGCACAATTGTTATTTTCCATAAATTTAATTTTAACGCAAAAATATCCCCGTCAACGACGAGGATATCTTCAATACTGGTATGTAACACTTTGCTTAGAATAAGAAAATTATCTATACTTGGAAGTGACCGCCCTGAAATCCATTTATATATGACTTGAGGATTTTCAAATCCCATAAATTTCTGAATATCTTTCACGGTATATCCATTTTTCTTTAACAATTCCCTGATTCTTTCACCAGTTGCTTTTTGTTGAATAGATAAATAAACAGGCTGCATTTCTGTTCCTCCTTAATCTATCCCGAATTATTTTAATTTTAACATCCCACGGCTAAATTTTCCATAATTGTTTCATATATATTCTTGCAAAAATCCTGATACTCATTTCCAAACCTCCATTTCTTTAACACGTTATATATTTTATATTATGATATGTAATATGTCATTGAACTGGTGGTTTAAAGCAAACATTTCTAATTATGTTTCTTATATATTTTTAAGCAAACTTTTTAAATTATATAAATGCCGGCTTGACTTAGCAAAAAGCCATAAAGCATCTATAACCTCCTCAGACAAATTGCTCTTTTCATTATCCCACCTCTGTCCTGCTGCAAAACTCTCACCAATTCTATAGCCTATAAAAGCAGCTACATCATTTAATGAATTTGCAAGCATTCCAAAAAATGAATTTGGCATATTTTTTATTGGTACATTTTTTAAAATATCAATTATTAACTCTAACTTCCAATCATATGCATAAAACGCTCCATTAGGTTTAGCCATTTCATCAAGTGCAAGCATTGCAGAATGTATAAATGTAAAAAAATAATTATATACATATCCAAATTCTTGCGGAAGTTCTGCAATAAAATTAATTTTATTATCCCTGACACCGTCTACATTTCCAATAAAATTATTTATTACATTTTCATCCTGATATTGATTAAAATACATTACATTTGAATTAACCAACGAAATATAATTTTCATATTCTACATTATAGTCTTTTGAAAACTCATAAAGTTCCAGAAAGAATTTGCTAATATCAGAAACCTCAAAAATTACAATCCCATTCTGTTCAACATATGGATCTTGTTTAGGATTATCTGTATAAAGCAGCTGAACAATAGGGAAGTCGTATTCTCCACTTGTATTTGTATAAACATTATTAGCCCAATCGACTGCTGTAATAACATTCAAATCTCCCAATGCATATCCAATCATAATAACAAGTGACTCTTTCATCAAAAATGGTAATCGTGCCTGTCTGTAATCATTAGGTCTAAACATATATGCATAATCTTCGTTTGTTATAACAATACTATCCGGTATATTACATACTCCATGAATGTGATAAATAGGAATCATATTTGAAATTTTGGTAAAACAACCATCTGGTGAAATAGATATACAATCACCGCCCAAAATATTTTCTAAAACTGTATCATAGTTAGTAGTGGTAATCCAGGATGCTGGAATATTTCTGAAGTATTTTTCATAATCCTCTTTGACACTCTCTTCTGGATAAACATTTGTTTTTTCACTAATTATGCACTTCATTTTTCTAACAGCTTCTTGATATGTAATATTATTTTCAATACTATATTCCTTACATATTTTTGTTGCAATTTCAGGATAAGAATTTTTATTTTTTAATATATTTTCATTAATTTTCATCTCTTCGCAACATATTTTTAATAATTCAGCCCATGTATACGCTTCATAATAGGTATTATTTTCCAGTATTGCTTTTGTAAAACCCGAGCCAACAAAAAAACCTAAATTTCCCAACCTTGACGCATTACAAATTGCTTTAAATACATCTTCTTTCGTCTTTATCTCTTTCATACGCTCTTCTCCTTAATAACTTTACATACATTTATACTCATCCCCCACATTTTCCCTCCTTTCCCATAAAATTCCTTTACCTATATATACCACCCACAACGCAAAAAAAATGTCGAATCCTGCGATTCGACATTTTTTTTACTAACTTTAAATCTTTACACACTTTCATTCCCGCTGTAAAATTGGGAATTTCGTAATTCAAACAAACAAATTGAACATTAATAAGAGTAATTTTTATAACTTTCTAGCCTTAAAGCACACCGAAATAGGTATCATCTCTGCCTTTTTTGCCTTATCACTTGTGTCATTCATATCACTAACATTTTGCTCAATCATTTGCTCAATTACAAAGCCCGCTTTTGCAAGAGCATTAACATATGTTGAAATCATACGATTACACAAAATAACTTCACTATCATGCACAGGCATTTTATAATAAGATTCATCAAAGTAACTTGATTCAAATACCATTTTGCCATCGTCCAACATATTCTTTCCATTCTCTCGACAAAAGGCAACGCAATGATATAACGTGTGATTCCAGCTAAAAATAAATATCCCATCTTTTTTTAAACAGGAAGCAATTTTATTAAACGTCCCTTGCAAATCGGTAGTCCAGCCAATACCATATATAGAATACACATAATCAAAATAACATTGAGGGAGATTCATTTCTTCCATAGAACTACATATGAGATTTGCTACATATCCACATTCATCAAGATACTTTTGGGCATTATCAAGTTGATTCTGAGAAATATCAATTCCCCATAACTCACCGGCGTTTCTTTCGGCATGATATTTTAAGGAATGACCGCTACCGCAACAGATTTCCAACATCTTCTTACCGGTTACATTTCCAAATAGCTTTAACTCATCTTCCGTTGGAAATTTCACCCCATACTGCGGAAGAGCAGTTGTCCCAAACCATAAATCCGCATGATTATTCCAATATTTTTCATTATATGCAATTGCATCATTTCTCATAGGTATACCTCTCATATAAATTTATTTTTTCAATTATACTACTTTTTCCTTTACATTTCAACAATAAAACAGAGAGCATGACAACCGCCATACTCCTCACACATTTTCACACCTCTCACCACACAATCCCCTGATACTTCCGCTCAATCTCCATCGCTTTATTTATCGTCTCAGCAAAATTATCCGCCATGACAAATCTACCCACAACGCAAAAAAAATGTCGAACCATGCGATTCGACATTTTTATTTCCAAAAATTTCCAATAGATTAAAATTCACACAAACTAACTCATTAAATTGGCAAGAACAAGTGCATTTGAGTATGTACATGCAAGTACAAGTTCACTGTAACCTCTCTGAATGAAAGATATTTTTTCAAAATAATAAAAACCTCTTTAGGCGACAGAGCACCAGCCAGCATAAATTCTCCTAATTAATATCAATATCAGCTAAAGCGTCTATCAATTTTACATTATCTTTATGTGATTTTATGGCAATTCTGTAATACCCGTCTGTGAGATTCTTATAATTGCTGCAGTCTCTTATAAGTATTCCTCTGTTTAAAAGTTCTTCTTTCAGACCTTTTTTGTGCAAAAAAAATATATAATTTGCGTCACTCTCCCAGTACTTAATATTCATTCTTTGAAAATTAGTACAGATAAATTCTCTCTCTTTACTTATTAAACTTACTGTGTCTGCAGCAAATTTATCCTCATCAAGAGCAGCTATTCCTGCATTTTGTGCCAGAACAGAAACATTCCACGGCTGCCCGGCATCATACATTTTGCCAATAAGCTCTTTATCATATGTAATGCCATATCCAAGCCTGATGCCTGGTATTGCATACATTTTGGTAAATGCCTTCAGAACAAACAAACCTCTGTATCTTAATATACTTTTAACGTATGAAAGTTCATCTTCCTGCCCTGTAAAATCAAGAAAACATTCATCCAGAAAAATACGCACTCCGTTCCTGTCACATTCCTTTATAATTCTTTCAAGCAAACGGTCATTTATAAGTATCCCTGTAGGATTATTAGGATTACATAAAAAAATCATATCAGGTTTATACTCAAACATTTCCATAAAATCATCTTCTATTTCAAATGTGTTGTGATTTATCTGATAATATTCAACTTTTGCCCCGACACATTCAAGTGCGGCTTCATATTCTGCAAAACATGGAGCTGCAACAACTGCATTTTTCGGTTTTATGGCAAATACATATCTGTACAGCACATCAGAAGCTCCGTTTCCGCATATAATGAAACTACTGTCAACTCCATATCTTCTGCCAATCTTTTCTCTTAAATCATCGCAAAACATCTGCGGATAATTTTCACACATTTCAAGCGAATTAACAACCGCTTCACGCACGCTTTCCGGAATTCCCATAGGATTAATATTAGCTGAAAAATCTGTCACATTTTCATATTTATAAATATCTCCGCCATGTATGTTTTTCATGAACATTTCCATTCCTTAACAGATTTTTCAAGGCGTTTAAGTCCATCTTCAAGCATTTTTTGTGGGCATGCAATATTAAATCTTAAAAATCCACCGTTGCTTCTGTAAGCAGAGCCGCTGCTTACATACAGCCCGCTTCGTTCACATATAAAATCTTTTAATCCATCAGAATCACTTGCAATATCTGTGCAATCAAGCCACATAAGATATGTAGCGTCTGACTCCACGGGCTTTATCTGCGGAATTCTTTCTTTTATAAATTTTTCTGCAAACTGCCTGTTTTCCCACAGATATTCTCTAAGGTCGTCAAGCCACTCTCCACCTTCACTATATGCTGCAGCCGCCGCATCAGCCGCAAAAACATTAGTCTCTGCCAAATGTTCTGTCTCAAGTCCTGTGATAACACGATGTCTGATATTTTCATCAGCCACGATAACTGCCGCTGTCTGGATTCCGGCAATATTAAATGTCTTTGTCGGTGCAACACATGTAATACAATTATCTCTGCACACATCTGATACAGATGCAAACGGGATATAGCTGATACCTGGTTTTGTTATATCACAATGAATCTCATCAGACACAACGAGCACATGATATTTTTTGCAAAGTTTTCCTATTTTATCTAAAATATCTCTATCCCATATATTTCCTGTAGGATTATGCGGATTACATAATATCATCATAGATGTCTGTGGATTTGCAAGCTTTTCTTCCAAATCCGCAAAATCTATGCTGTATTTTCCATCATTATATACGAGCCTGCTTTCAAGCACATTTCTTCCATTATCCAATATCGAATCAAAAAACATATTATAAACAGGTGTCATAACAACAACATTTTCTGCCGGTGTAGTCATTTTGCGGATAATGCTTGATATAGCCGGGATTACGCCGGTTGTAAATATAAGCCATTCCTTATTAATAGAAAAATTATATCTGTCTTTCCACCATTTCTGATATGCACAATACCACTCGTCCGGTATGTCAGTATATCCAAAAATCCCATTTTCTGCTCTTTTGATTATCGAATCAGTTACCGCCTGCGGTGTACGAAAATCCATATCCGCTATCCACATGGCAAGACCACCTTCTTTAACCCTGTCCCACTTTATTGAATGGGTACCTGTTCTGTCTGTAATCTCATCAAAAAATTTTCTGTTTTTCATACCCGACATTCCTTTCACATATTTATTTTCTAGCAAAACTGATTAATCATCAATTTTCTTAATATCAATAAGCTGCGTTACCATAAATGCATGCAGCTGCGTCTCAAAATCATGTAATAAAATCCATGCTATTTATTTTAATATTTCATCCTCTATTTTACAATAGCTTAACAGGGTAATTACTGCGATGTTTATTAAGATATATAAAATATAAAAATGTTGTTAAATTTTTATCATTTTCGTCAAAAATTACACAAATTGTGTTGATTTTACAGGTCGATTATGTATAATATAAGAAGATAAAACCGCCTTTAAAGACGGTTATCGCACAATAAGTAAAGAAACGAGGTTAAATGTAAGATGGCAGAAATCGATTTAAGCAAGTATGGTATCACAGGTACAACTGAGATAGTTCATAACCCTTCTTATGAATTATTATTCGAGGAAGAGACATCTTCTAAGAACGAAGGTTATGAAGTTGGTAAGGAAAGCGAACTTGGTGCTGTTGATGTTATGACAGGTATCTACACAGGACGTTCTCCTAAAGATAAGTATATCGTAGTTGACGAAAACTCAAAGGACACTGTATGGTGGACAAGCGATGAGTACAAGAACGATAACCACCCAATGTCAGAAGATGTATGGGCAAAGGTTAAAGATATCGCTAAGAAAGAGCTTTGCAACAAGAGACTTTTCGTTGTTGATGCCTTCTGTGGTGCTAACAAAGACACAAGAATGGCAGTTCGTTTCATCGTTGAAGTTGCTTGGCAGGCACATTTCGTAACAAATATGTTCATCAAGCCAACAGAAGAAGAACTCAAGAACTTTGAGCCAGATTTCGTTGTATACAACGCTTCTAAGGCAAAAGTTGAAAATTATGCAGAGTTAGGTCTTAACTCAGAGACTTGCGTTGCATTCAATATTACAAGCCGCGAACAGGTTATTATCAACACATGGTACGGCGGTGAGATGAAGAAGGGTATGTTCTCTATGATGAACTACTATCTCCCATTAAAGGGTATCGCTTCAATGCACTGCTCAGCTAACACAGATTTAGATGGCAAGAACACAGCTATCTTCTTCGGTCTTTCAGGTACAGGTAAGACAACACTTTCTACAGATCCTAAGCGTCTCCTCATCGGTGATGATGAACACGGCTGGGATGATAACGGTGTATTCAACTTTGAAGGTGGATGCTATGCTAAGGTTATCAACCTTGATAAGGATTCTGAACCTGATATCTACAATGCAATCAAGCGTAACGCTCTTCTTGAGAATGTAACACTTGATGCTAATGGTAAGATTGATTTTGCTGATAAGAGCGTTACAGAAAACACTCGTGTATCTTATCCAATTAACCACATTAAGAATATTGTACGTCCTATTTCTTCAGCACCAGCTGCAAAGAATGTAATCTTCCTTTCAGCAGATGCTTTCGGCGTACTTCCTCCAGTATCTGTTCTTACACCAGAGCAGACACAGTACTACTTCCTTTCAGGTTTCACAGCTAAGCTTGCTGGTACAGAGCGTGGTATTACAGAACCTACTCCTACATTCTCAGCTTGCTTCGGTCAGGCTTTCCTTGAGCTTCACCCAACAAAGTATGCTGAAGAACTTGTTAAGAAGATGAAGATGAGCGGTGCTAAGGCTTACCTCGTTAACACAGGTTGGAACGGCACAGGCAAGAGAATCTCAATCAAGGATACTCGTGGTATCATAGATGCAATCCTTAACGGAGATATCCTCAATGCTCCTACAAAGAAGATTCCATTCTTCAACTTTGAAGTACCTACAGAACTTACAGGTGTTGCAACAGAGATTCTTGATCCTCGTGACACATATGCTGATGCTTCTGAATGGGAAGTAAAAGCTAAAGACTTAGCTGGCAGATTCATTAAGAACTTCGCTAAATACGAAGGAAATGAAGCTGGTAAAGCACTTGTTTCAGCAGGTCCACAGTTATAATTATAAACAATGAGTATATGGCTTCATGCCGATATGTCATGTGTTTTTAGATTACTTTAAAAGCACCGCTTCCGGGCAATCCGGAAGCGGTGCTTTTGTAAGCTTCTGCCTATGAAGAATATACTCTTTACAAGTTTCGTAAATTCAATAATTATCAACCAAGAAAATCATATTTTGAGCTGTTGAATGAAGACATAATATCTGCTGTAGAACTATATGTACTGCTCACACTCTGTAAATTAGCTTCAGCATTACTCTCAATCCTGTCTGTAACAAACGAAAGCTTTTTCATAAATTCAGAATCACTTCCAAATATTTTTTCAAGCGAATCAACGTCTGCCTTTTTAAGCTTATCAGAATCAACCTCAAGAGTTCCGTCACTGTTATAAGTTATTCCGACTTTTTCAAGTGATTCCTTAATACTCTTTGGAAGTCCCTTTAATGCTTTCTTATAGAATTCGTCAAGGCTTGAGGACGTTTTTGACATAACTTCAACAAGCGAATTATATTTATCTATAAGTTCCTGTGCTGCTGCTGTAACCTTTGAAGTATCTTTGCTTTCTCTTGCATCTTTAAATACTGTACTCTTTTTACCTGCAAGCTTATCAATAGCATTCTGCAAATCCTCTGATGATTTATCAGTATTTTCATATCCTGTTTTGGAAACTTTTGCTTTCAGCATCTGTGTCGCTGCTGATGTGCTTCCATTTATGCTGTTAAGCATCGAATCTGCTGAACTATCATTATTAATATAATCAAGCAATGTTGAATTATTAATTGGAAGTCCCGCTTTTCTTGCTGTCTCATTTAACATCTGTGTAGTAACTCTCATATTTCTCTCCTTTCCGCTTTATGTTGTATATTTTTTATCAAATGCACATATATATTTTATCGGTCATTTTTTTATATAAATAACCCCGGCAAAAGACTCTTTGCGACTTTTACCGGGGTTTTATAAAGGAGGCCTTTGCCTATGAAAAGCAGTTTAAAATCAACCCTTTACACCACCAAGCGTAACACCTCTTACAATAAATTTTGAAAGACACAGATAAACTATAATAACCGGAAGAATTGCAAATCCAAGCATCATATAAACCTTACCCATATCAAACTTCAAAAAGTCAGCACTTCTAAGCTGTGCAATAAGTATTGGAAGTGTTTTTTTGCTATCCTTATTAAGAAGAAGCGAAGGAATAAAATAGTTATTCCATGAAGCAACGAAAGTGAATATCGCCTGTACCGCAATTGCCGGCTTCATAAGTGGAAGCACTATCTGATTAAATATTCTGAATTCATGTGCACCATCAATTCTTGCAGCTTCAACAAGTTCAATCGGAAGTACACTATCCATATACTGCTTAATAAAGAAAAACACTACCGGTGAAGCTATTGAAGGAACAACAAGCGGTATGAATGAATTCATCAGATGCATATCACCCATCTGCTTGATAAATCCAAGTGCTGATACCTGTGTAGGCACCATCATTATAATCATAATAAATGTAAATGCCAGTTTCTTAAATCTGAAATTATAAGCATGTATTGCATACGCTGTAAGTGCCGAAAAATATACTGAAAGAATTGCTGTTCCACTGGCTACAAGAAGGCTGTTTGCCATGCCGCTTAATACCGGAAGCTGCTTATCTGTCAGAAGATTTTTCAGGTTAACCAGAAATGATTTTCCTGGAATAAGTGAAAAACCTTTCTGTATATCCGGATGAGATCTTGTAGTATTTATAAGCAATACATAAAATGAAAACAGGCATAAAATTGATAACAGAATTAATACAATATAGCACAAAGTTCTTTGTATATATAATGCAATTTTATCGCTTTTATCCGCTTTTTTCTTATTTGTTTCTGTACTCATAATCTACGCCTCCCTTCACTTTTTTGCTTTCTTCGATGTTTTTGCACCCGTATCCACCATATCTTTTGTTACATATTTGAATACGAAAACACTAAGCACTGCTGTTATTATAAATAATATAACAGAAAGAGCACCAGCCATACCATAATTCTTACTATACAAATGCTTATTCAGATACATGATGGCAGTCATGCTTGTTCTGTCCGGATTACCATTACCATTAGTAAGAATCTGAGGAACATCAAACATCTGGATACCACCGATAAGTGAAGTTACAAGTGTATAAGCCATGATAGGTTTTATAATTGGAAGTGTAATCTTTCTGAATATCTGGAATGAACTCGCTCCATCAATTCTTGCCGCTTCCATAATTCCTGTATCGATTCCCATAATGCCTGCCATCAGGACAATTGTTGTATTACCGAACCACATGAGGAAATTCATAAGTGCGATAAGTCCTCTGGCTCCGGCGACCTCCGCCAGAAACCTGTATGTAGGAAGTCCCATTGAATTAAGAAGATTATTAATAGGACCTACATCTGAGAATATTGTATAAAATAACATTGAAAATGCAGATGCCATAATCAGGTTCGGCATATATATAACTGTCTTGAAAAAACCTGAACATTTTAATCTTAATCTTAAATCCGTAAACCATGATGCAAGTAATAATGAGAAAAACATCTGTGGAATAAATCCCATCATCCATATAATAAATGTATTCTTTAAATACATTGGAAGTTCGCTGTTAAATAATATTTCTTTATAATTTTTAAATCCAACAAATGTAGGTCCTACCTGCATAAGACCAACTCTGTAATTTTCAAAAAAACTGTTATAGAAAGTGGAAAGCAACGGAATTAACTGAAAAATAATATATACCAAAAAGAATGGTATCAAAAAAATATATCCCCACTTTGCATAACTCACACATTTTGATTTTTTTCTTTTCATGCCGCCCTCCATTTCCAGCGACAGGAAAGCACGCCTTGAAACCGATTCAGATTAAATACCAATTATTGATTCCCCGACGTGCTTCCATCACTTAATTACATATATTTATTAGTGTGACAAGTTTGGATATTTCTCAATAGCTGCTTTGTAGAAGTTATCAAGTGCTTTATCCTTAGTTACATTTCCATCGAAGTAATCCTTCATAGCTTTCTGGAATTCTTCGTTAAGACCCTGGTCATAAGCTGAAATATTCTTCATGTTAATCTTAGGTGCAGCCTGTGCAAACAGTTTAATATGATTCTGTCCGCCAAGGAATGCTGACTTGAAATCACTTGAAGCAAGTTCATTCATACCTGAAATTGTGTTTGTGTAATCCTGTGTATCTTTTGTTATCTGAACTTCTGTACTCTTATCACATGTAAGTGTCTTCATAATCTCTTTAATGAGGTTTGGATTATCTGTTCCTGATGCTGCACAGATCCATGTACCACCCCAGTAATAACTCTGTGGTCCCTGGCATACTGCATAATCACCATAGATACCATTACCAACTTCTTCCTTACCGCCTTCCTTTACAGGAGTTGCAAGTGAGTTACCAAGAAGTGTGAAGTTAATGCCCCATGTTGAATAGAAGAAACCAAATACCTTACCTTTAGGACCCTGGTCTGCTGCCCATACATTATCCCAGAGAGATGACTTGTTATTATATCCTTTCTCTGTGAAAAGCTTTGTCTGGTCAACCCACTTCATAATATTGTCATCAATTACAATCTTGTTATTTGAATCAACCCAAGGTGCTGATACGTTGTTAGAAAATACCCTGTATGCATCATCATAACCTGAAAGCATCTTATAACCTTTGGCAGCTGCCTTTTCAGCAACAGAATTAAACTTATCCCATGATGAAAGTGCTTCCTGAACCTTATCCGGATTATCAGTTCCTAATACATCCTTTGCAATAGAACGTCTGTAAGCGAAAAGTCCAGGTGTTGCCTGCCATGTTGTACCTTTCTGGACACCCTTTGAATCAGTTACGATATCCTTTGTATACTGATACTGGTCAGCAAGGTCATCTTTTGTAAGACCAATATCATTTACAACATCAAGTGTATAATCACTGTCTACATATTTTAATGCGTAATCGGCTTCTACAAGGAAAATATCAACCTTTTCATCTGCCGGTGCATCTTTCTGCTTTAACAGTGCTGCATCAAGTGCATTCTGATAAGCATTATTCTCATTTGGTGTAACAACGAAATTAACCTTTACATCTGAAGGTAATTTTCCTGATTTTTTAAAGTATTCAAATCTTTCCTGAAATTCCTGATTCCAGCAATAAATATTAAGAACCTTTCCCTGTGCTGCTTCACTTGTATCTACCTTTGCAGCTGGCTTTCCACCGGAATTACCGCATCCGGCAAGCGTTGTCATTACCATTGCTGTTGCAAGAAACAGACTTGTTAATTTTCTTTTCATCATAATCAAACCTCCTCTAAAACTTAACCAATACATAACCCTTTGTTTCTTTGCCTGTTGCATCACATCTGTTTACTTTTGTCTGATGTCTTTTACTGTCTCTCCTTCCAGTAATCTGCCATCAACGACAACTCTTTTAACCAATGCAGTCTTGGGATTCTCAACACATGCTATAAGCTCTCTCGCAGCAAGCATTCCTATCTTTCTTGATTGCTGTTCTACTGTCGTAAGCTTTGGATTCAATATCTGTGAAAGCTTAATGCCGTCATAACCTACCATTGAAATATCATCCGGCACTTTTAAGCCTCTGCTTTTTATAGCATTAAACCCTCCCGAATAAGATAAATCATCAGGATAAAAAATACATGTCGGTGCATCCGTCATATTAAGAAGTTCATTTGTAAGCTTCTCTGCTTTAACCGCATTCAAATATTCAGATGACTTAACATATTCATCCGGAACATCTACATCCAGTTCTTCAAGTGTCATATAAAATGATGCAAGTCTTTCTTTTGTTACTTCTGAATTACTCTCACCATGTATATAAGCAATCTTACGATGTCCCATCTTATATACATACTGTACAAGTTCTCTCATCCCCTTTACATTATCTGAGCTGACGGAAGTACAGTTGTTAAATATGTAATCAATAGTCACTGAGGGAATAGCACCATTGACAACTTCCTGTACTTCAGGTTCTTCAAAATCCGCGCAGGCAATAACAACACCGTCAAGATTGCGATATTTGCAATGTTCATAGTATGTCATCTTTCTGTTATGGGTATTGATAAATGTAATATCATATCCACGACTTTCGGATTCGACCTTAACACCCTCCAGCACCGCTGAAAAATATTCATGTGTCAGACCACTGTGTGCTCTATCGTTCATTAACACGCCAATGTTATATGAACGGTTAGTTTTCAATGCTCTGGCTGCTGAGTTAGGATAATAACCCATATCACTTGCAGTCTGACGTATCTTCTTTCTGGTCTCTTCACTGATGTCACTATGATTATTAAGTGCCTTGCTTACTGTCGCAACTGACACGCTGCATTTTTCTGCAATATCTCTCATAGAAACCATCGTATCTTACCCCTTTACCTGTGCTTGTTGTTATTACTTAATCGTTTTCGTAAGTTCACTATAGCACGACATCTATTTTAATGCAACTGTTTTTTATTTTTTTATAGTTATGACAAATTTTGTATATACATTTTTGTGCAATATGACTATTTTTCTGTTTTTTATCATTAAACATTGCTTTTTCATTTTCATTAAAATATACTCAAATCAGATAAATATATTCTTAATTTTTTAATTAGGACAATCATATTATATAATATACAGGTTTTATCTTAATTTCTCCTGTGTTTTACTGATTTTTGTTCCTTAATCGTTTTCGTAATATCTAATACAGCTTGCATATGAATAAAATATGCAGAAACGAGGTTTATATGAATTTGGGATATTTTGATGATGATAATAAAGAATATGTTATAACAACTCCCAGAACTCCTCTTCCATGGATTAATTACCTTGGATGTGAAAGTTTTTTCAGACTTATAAGCAACACAGGCGGCGGATATGCATTTTATAAAGACGCAAAGCTTTTAAGGCTTACAAGATACCGCTATAACAATGCTCCGCTTGATTCTAACGGTCACTATTTTTATATTAACGATAACGGATGCATCTGGAATCCGGGATGGCAGCCTGTACAGACTGAACTTGACAGCTACGAATGTCGTCATGGTCTTGGATATACAACATACAAAGGCAGCAAAAATGGCATTGAAGCACATGTTACATCATTTGTTCCAATTGGAGCAAACTGTGAGCTTACACGTTTAAGTCTTAATAATACTTCCGATAAATCTAAGACATTTTCAGTTTATTCATATATTGAATTCTGTCTCTGGAATGCCGTTGATGATATGAACAATTTCCAGCGTACATACAGCACCGGAGAAGTTGAGATTGAACCTTACAAAGCAAATTCATGTATTTATCATAAGACCGAGTACCGCGAACGCCGCAATCACTACGCTTTATGTGCAATGAATTCATCTTGTGACGGTTTTGATACTGACCGTGACAGTTTCCTTGGAACGTATGGAAGCCCTCAGATGCCTGATGCAGTCGCTGCAAAAACATCACATAATTCAAAAGCAAGCGGATGGAACCCTGTTGCATCTTTCAGAAAAGACATAACACTTAAACCTAATGAAAAATGTCATTTTATTTACATGTTAGGTTATATAGAAAATCCTGATGATGAAAAATGGGAAGCACCTCAAAAAATAAACAAACAACGTGCTAAAGCAATGATTGACACATATATGACTGATGAAGCTTTTGATAATGCATTTAACCGGTTGAAAGAACACTGGAACAATCTTCTTTCAAAATATACGCTTGAAACTTCCGATGACAAATTATGCCGTATGGTTAACATCTGGAACCAGTATCAGTGCATGGTTACATTCAATATGTCACGTTCCGCTTCATATTATGAGTCAGGAACAGGCCGCGGCATGGGATTTCGTGATTCATGCCAGGATCTGCTCGGATTTGTGCATCTTATTCCTGATGCTGCAAGGCAGCGTATTCTTGATATTGCCTCAACACAATTTGAAAACGGAAGTGCATATCACCAGTACCAGCCGCTCACAAAACAGGGCAATTCCGATATCGGAAGCGGATTCAATGACGACCCGCTCTGGCTCATAGCCGGAACTGCCGCATACCTCAAAGAAACAGGTGACTATTCTATACTCGACGAAATGACACCTTTTGACTGTAACAAAGAAAATACGGCACCTTTAATGGAACATCTGCGTCGTTCATTTAATTTCACAACGACACATCTTGGTCCTCACAACCTGCCGCTTATCGGGCGTGCCGACTGGAACGACTGTCTGAACCTCAACTGTTTTTCAACTGTTCCGGGCGAATCATTCCAAACTACCGGACCATCAGAAGGACCTGTAGCAGAATCAGTATTTATAGCCGGAATGTATGTTAAATATGGCAGGGATTACGAAGCAATATGCAGACATCTCGGTCTTGATGACGAAGCCGATGCTGTATGCAATCATGTAAATGACATGATTAAAGCTGTTACCGAATCAGGCTGGGACGGAGAATGGTTTTTACGTGCATATGATGCCGCAGGCGAAAAAGTTGGCTCCCATGAATGTAAAGAAGGTCAGATTTTCATTGAACCACAAGGTTTCTGTGTTATGGCAGGAATAGGAACCGATAATGGTCTTGCAGTCAGAGCACTCCGTTCAGTCGAAGAAAAACTTGACACAAAATATGGCATTGTTCTTTTACAGCCTGCTTATACATCTTATCATCCTGAACTTGGTGAAATAACTTCTTATCCGGAAGGTTACAAAGAAAATGCAGGAATTTTCTGTCACAATAACCCCTGGATTTCAATTGCGGAAACTGTTGTCGGACATGGCAACCGTGCTTTTGATGTATACAAGAAAATCTGCCCGGCATATCTCCAGGATGTAAGTGATCTTCACAAGACTGAAAGTTATGTATACTCACAGATGATAGCCGGCATTGATGCTGCTCATTTCGGAGAAGCAAAAAACAGCTGGCTCACAGGGACAGCAGCATGGACATTCACCAACATTTCACAGTACATTCTTGGAATACGGCCTGAATTTGACGGTCTGTGCATAGACCCATGCATACCGGATTACATGAAAGAATTCAGCGTAAAGAGGACCTTCCGTGGTGCCGAATATAATATCCACATTGACAACTCTTCCGGTTCACAGAAAGGCCTGAAATCACTTATCGTCAACGGAAAATCTGTTGAAGGAAATATTATTCCATATGATGAAAATATCAAAAAATATGATGTAACAGCTGTTTTATAAAAAAACTTATACAATTCAGAAAGAATCGAGGATACAATATGAATTTTCCAAAAGATTTTATATGGGGCACTGCAACAAGTGCCTATCAGATTGAGGGTGCATATAACCGCGACGGCAAAGGTGTTTCTATATGGGACACCTTCTGCCACACACCCGGAAAAATCAATGATAACGAAACCGGTGACATCGCCTGTGACCATTATGACAAATATGAGGATGACATTAAACTTATGGCTGAACTTGGCATAAGTGCATACAGATTTTCAATATCATGGACAAGGATTTTTCCTGAAGGCGATGACGAAATTCCTAATGCGAAAGGGTTGCAATTCTACGACAATCTAGTAAACTGCTGCCTTAAAAATGGCATAACACCACATATAACACTTTTTCACTGGGATTTGCCGCAGACTCTTGAAGATGACGGAGGATGGCTTTCAGAACGCACAATAAATGCTTTTGTAAAATATGCCGAATTGATTTGTGAACATTTTTCAGATCGTGTTGAATACTTTTCCACTATTAATGAGCCACAGATAATAACACGCATGGGATATTCAACAGGCCAGCATGCTCCCGGGCTTACTCTCCCGGACGACACAGTTCTTGAAATTCTTCATTCACTTGCAAAAGCACATGCAGCTGCCGTCCGTGCCATGAGAAAATGTGCAAAAAGAAAAATAAAAATCGGTTTTTCAAGCACAGGCAATCTGTGCTATCCTTCGACCGGTTCCAAAGAAGATATTGAAATGGCTAAAAAGCTCACTTTTTCAACCAATAAAGAAGACTTCCTGTTCTGCCACCAGATTTTTTGTGACGCAGTAATACTAGGAAAAACATGTGAATACAACCGTTCATGGGATGATGTTGAAGCACTCAACCCACCACTTGATTTTCTTGGGCTCAACATATATAACGGACACGAAGTCAACTCTGATGGAATTGTAAAGCACGGAATTGGATTTGCAAGAACTGCATTGAAATGGCCTGTAACACCGGAAGTTCTTTGCTGGGGACCTGTTTTCATGTACGAACGTTACAAACTTCCAATTATAATAACCGAAAACGGATTTTCCTGCAACGACCACATTTTCCTTGACGGCAAAGTACATGATGCCGACAGAATTGATTATCTAACAAGATATATTAATGAACTTTCAAAAGCCATTGATGCCGGAACCGATGTAATCGGATATTTCCATTGGTCATTTACTGACAATTTTGAATGGCACAGTGGATACAATGAACGATTTGGGCTTGTATACATTGATTATGCAACATGCAGACGTATTCCAAAAGATTCATTTCGCTGGTACAGTCAGCTTATCCGACGATAATCTGTGATTATACCGGCAAGTTCTTCAGGTGTGATGTTTTTACCGTTTTTCTGCCACTGTAAAAAAACGTTGACCATTGCACCTGAATAAAAATATAATTCATATGTTTTTTTCTTCAGAAAATCCGCATCATCGCTTGTACTATAATTATCTTTATATTCCTTTTCCATAATAATATTGGCAGCATCAATAATAAATGAATACATCCCTGCATCTGCAAGAGTTACAAAAAATTTACCATACCTGTCAAAAAATTTAATTAAAAAAAGTATATGCACATAATCCATTATATTATTTTTTTCTTTTAAATTATTTTTTTCTTCCTCAAGATATAGCGATGTTATTTCCTCTATATAATCTTTAACCAGTTCATCTTTCGTTTCATAATAATTGTAATATGTCATCCTTGACACTCCGGCTTTTTTAACTATATCAGAAACTGATATCTTGTCATATGCTTTCTGCTGCATAATATTTACAAGTGCGTCTCCCATACACATTCTCGTAAAGCGATTTCTTTGGGTCTTTTTCTTTTCTCCGACAATCTTACGCAAATTTCCACCTCCGCATGATTAAATAACATTAATTTAACAGTTAAATCAATACTCTTATTTACATATTCCCTTTATTTGTAAATTGTATCACATCACGTTATATAATACAATATAATATAGTTTTAAAAACCACATCTTATTTTTATGCTGTAAAAAATATGTTAATACACAAAAATGGCAGAACGGAGATTTTTTATGAAATATGCAATTGTTACTGATTCAAGCTGTGATTTAAAATCACTGCCTTCTTCACATAATAACACAATTTACCTTCAGGCTCCACTCTCTTTGAGAATCGGAAACAGGGAATTTATTGATGATGAAAATCTTGATATAGAAAATTTTATGAACGAAATGCAGGAAAGCACAGAAGCAACAGGAAGTGCAGCACCAAGCCCACAAAGCTGGATTGATGCATTTGAACAGGCTGATATTATATTTGCAATAACAATTTCTTCAAAACTTTCAGGCAGCTGGCAAAGTCTGATATCTGCCAAAGATATGTATCTGGAAGACCATCCTGATAAAAAGATTTTTGCGATAGACAGCAAGATGGCTGGTTCAGGGCTTGCAATACTCGCTTTAAAACTCGCTGAATATATTGATGAAAATCTTTCATATGAAGAAATATGCACACGAATCACAGAATACCACAAACATATAGGACTTTTATTCGTCCTTGAATCAATTGAAAACCTTGTAAAAAACGGAAGAGTTAATAAAATTGTAGGTAATATCATCGGCAAACTTGGCATTAAGCTGCTGGCTGGTGCCTCAAAAGAAGGCACAATTGACATTGTACACAAATGCCGCGGACGCAACAATATCTATGACCGTCTTATTAAAAGCATGTTAAATGATGGCTATAACGGCGGTAAAGTAGTAATAAGCCACTGTTTTAATAACGAATCTGCAGATTATGTTGCCGAACAGCTCCGCCAGCAGTTCCCGACTGTAAATATCAAAATAATTCCTACAGGTGGTCTATGCAGCTATTATGCTGAAAAACATGGAATTCTTGTATCATATGAAAAATAAGCTAAATTGTATTTAATCGTTCTACAACTTTGTCATTTGTTTTAATTTGTGTCTGCCCGCAGTCTTTTTTCTCATCTGTTGCAATATCATCAAGCGGCGTGCGGACACAAATACTAAAGAAAACTATTCCAAGAATAAACATAATTGAAATCATGCCAACTCCTATATTAATATTACCTGTAATCTGTGAAGCGGCACCAACAACAGTTGTTCCAACAAATGAAGCTCCTTTTCCGCAAATATCAAGTATTCCAAAATACTCACCTGACTGATTCTGCGGAATTATTTTAGTAAAAAATGAACGTGACAGTGCCTGAATTCCTCCCTGGAACATGCCAACAAGCATCGCCAAAATCCAGAACTGTATCTGATTTCTTAAAAATACCGCAAATACCGCAATGCCGAAATATGCAACAATGCAAACCAGTATAAGTTTTGATGTTTCAATTTTTTCTGAAAGTCTTCCAAATATAATAGCACACGGAAATGCTATTATTTGTGTTACAAGCAGTGCCAGCAGAAGTGTTGTACTGTTGAGTCCAAGTGCTGAACCATATGCCGTAGCCATATCAATAATTGTATACACACCATCTATATAGAAGAAAAAAGCAATAATAAAAAACATTATTTTTTTCTGCTTTTTTATATTTGCAAATGTCTTTCCAATTCTTGAAAAACTGTCAGAAACCGCATTTCTGCTTTTTAAAATATAATGCTTCTGTTTATATGTTTTTATGAGTGGAATAGACATAAATCCCCACCAGACTGCTATAATTATAAATGAAATTATCATCGCAGTTTCAAGAGATATTCCTATTTTATCCGCAAATAAAACAATAACAAGACAGCCAGCAAATGGAACACAGCTTCCTATGTATCCCCATGCAAATCCTTGTGCCGAAACCATATCCATGCGTGAATTTGTTGTTACATCCGAAAGCATAGAATCATAAAAAATGAGACTGCATGAATATCCGATTTTTGCAATCATATATATTGCAAGAAATAAAATCCACTGTTTTGCAAATCCCATAGCAATACATCCTATTGTTCCGATTGCAATTGAAGCCATAAAAATAGGCTTCCTGAAATCTTTTATATCTGTCATAGTACCAACAACCGGTCCCATAAATGCAACTATTATTGTAACTATCGAAGCTGCATATCCCCAGTACGCAAGATAATCAACAGACGATATTCCTGCATTTCCGGCAATATAATTAAAATATATCGGCAACAGCGTTGATACAAGAAGTGTAAATGCTGAATTGCCAACATCATACAAAACCCAGTTTCTCTCAAGTGGCGAAAGCTTACTTTTTTTCATGTAACACCTCATTTTCTATAAATTTTGATCCAAACGAATAATTATATATATCATCAAATTTTTTATTTTCACCGCAAAGCTGTTCATCAAATTCAACTATATGCTTTTTTGCTCTTTTTAATGCAGTCTGATAAAGTGACATAAGTTTTAATGTTGAATCTTCACATTGGGGATTTTTCTTTTTATTAACAATAAGACCGTGCATCTCTTTATAATTTCCGCTTATTCCCAGCAATCCATATATTAATGCACGCTTTATCCCGGATGGTGCACATAAAAGATTGTTATAATAAATCATGCTTTTCAAAGCTTTATGTACATCCTTTGCCGATACACCTTTATAAAATTTTGAAATAACGCTTTCATTTTCATAATCAGTCCGGATATGATTAGTCAAGTGATGTCTTACCGGGTCAAGTCCTTCATTAATCATAAGTTCCCTGTCAAATTCAACTTCAATTTCTGTATGCGAAATACCGCTCTTCTCTATTTTTTCATCTATATAACCATGACATGCGACATCCAAGTCAAAATGACAGATAACACCGTAAATATATGCGATGTATTTTTCCTTTTTTTCCTGTCTTTTTATAATATTCAAAGCATGTTCAAAAAAATCTCTGCCCGATTTTTCATGTGTCTTATATCCCACCTCATTAATTTTGTTTCCTTTAAGCGGCTTATAATAAAATAAAATATCCGGACCATGCAGTCCTATTTCAAACAAATCCTGATATTTTTCTATTATCAATTTTTCTCTTCCATAAAGCTGACGCTTTATATCCTCACCAAATCTGTAATGTGCATATGTTGAAGGCATATCTGCTCCTATCTGAAAATATATTATTAAAAATTTTATTTTAATATATTATTGTATTGGTTATGTAAAATCTGCTATCATGTTATTGTAAATATTCAGTAAATTTTATATTAAATTTTTATTTAAAAGAAAGGAATTAGATAATGTATCAATGTCCCAACTGTGGCGGTAATATCAAGTTTGATATCGCTTCACAAAAAATGGCTTGTGCAAACTGTAATTCATACTTCGACCCATATGATATTTCCAAAGAAACTGACGCAGAGGAAAACACATATTTTGATGTGACAGAGTTTACATGTCCACAATGCGGCGGCAGGATTTTAAGTACAGAAAATACCGCTGCTAATTTTTGCTCTTACTGTGGTGCATCAACTATTCTTTCCGGCAGACTTACGAAAGAAAAGCGTCCGGGATATATCATTCCGTTCAAAATGACTAAGCAGGATTGTAAAGAAGCCTACAAGAAAAGAGTTAAAAATGCTATATTTGCACCTAAAGAATTAAAAGACCCGGAATTTATAGATGGTTTCAGGGGAATTTATATGCCTTACTGGGTATATCATGTAACCCAGAAAGGCATGAGCGGATTCCGTTTTTCAAGAAGCCACCGCAAAGGTGACTATATTTATACAGACAACTATGAGCTTTCCGGATATAACAATTCATCTTATAAAGGTCTGTCATTTGATGCTTCATCTTCGTTTGATGACACTTTAAGCCAGGCTATCGCTCCTTTTGATGCAAAAAACATGAATACATTCACGCCTTCATTTCTGAGTGGTTTTTATGCCGATACTGCGGATGTGCCAAAAAACACTTATGAATATGATGCAAAATCAATAGCGGAAGACGCATCTGTTGATTACATAAAAAACTCTGTAATTCCAGATTCAAAGGAAGCCCACAGATATAATCTTGATGACTCTGACAGCCAGATAGCCAGTCACCTTGATTCTCACATTGAGGAAACCGACTGTGCAATGTTTCCTGTATGGTTTTTGTCATATAGAAAAAAAGACAGAGTTGCATATGCTACAATAAACGGCCAGACCGGAAAAATTGCCGCAGACTTACCTGTATCTATAGGAAAATTTATTACCGGTTCGCTTTTGCTTACAATTCCTATATTTTTGTTTTTGAACATATTTTTTACATTTCGCCCAACTACAACATTAACGCTTGTTGCGTTTATAGCACTTATTTCTATGATTCTTTACGGAATAGAATTAAAGGAAATCAAAAAGCGTGACGAAGGGCTTGATGACATCGGAAAATATGCTATATGCAATGATAACTTCGACAATAAGCAGCCTGTAAAAAATAAACGGAAACGCTCCTTTAAAAAAGTTAATAATTCAAAATTTTTCAGCATTTTTACTGCATTTTTTATTGTTTTTATTACTTTTAATGTAATGTCAATGACTGCCGCCCTTATGAGCAGCCTTTTGCTTTTTAATTTCGGACCAATATTCTGGATTGCAATGATTATTATTGGCATTGTACTTGTCCGTACACATGAAAAGACTCTGAAGACACTGAAAAATAAATTTGTTATACCGGGTTCACTGCCGTCACTTGCAGCTATTATAATTGCAGCAGTTATTTCGATATTAAAGCCTGTATCAGACCTTTTCTATTATGGTGGATGTATCGGTGCCATGATTGCTGTTGTGTTCTCACTTATAAGTCTTATTAATTATTACAATATGCTTGCAACAAGAAAACTTCCCGAATTCGACAATTATAACGGAGGTGATGATGATGCAGATTAAAAACAGCAGTCTTTACAGCAGATTTTTCAAAGTTGTATATACATGTATTTTCTGCTTAACCATGCTCTTTTCAGTATTTTTATTCTCTTTAAATGCGTCTGCAGCAGATAACACCCCTAATACTGAAGCAACAACTTCTGCCGATACTAAAAGCAATGATTCTTCTGTCTCAGAAAATATTTATTATACAAATCCAGAGACCGGATATGTTGTGCGTATTGAGGATGATGCCGCACTGCTGACAGATTATGAAAGAACGCAGCTTGCAGATTTGATGAAAGATATAACACAGTACGGAAATGTCGCCTTTAAGAGTATTTTGACTAATTCGTACAGCACAACAGACGATTACGCATATGCATACTATGCACAAATATTCCAGAAAAACAGCGGAACTGTCTTTCTTATAGATATGGCGAAAAGAAAAATATGGATTCACAGCAATGGAGAAATCTATAAAACCATAACAGAAAGTTACGCTGATACAATAACAGATAATATTTACACTTACGCAAGTAAAAAAGAATATTATAATTGTGCAAGTAAGGCATTTGAGCAGGAATTGGCTCTTTTGAAAGGTTCAAAAATACGCCAGCCGATGAAATACACAAGTAATATTTTACTGGCTCTTATAATTGCTTTGTTTGCCAATTATGGAATTGTACGATTACTCACAAAGCAGAAAAAGCCAAAATCAAAACAGCTTATCAGCGGTGCTTTCGTTCATCAGGCTTTTAATGGTACACAATTTCAATTTATAAACCAGACAAGAGTGTATTCTCCACCAAGTTCCAGCGGCGGCAGTTCATCTTCCGGCGGTGGCAGTTCATCTTCCGGCGGTGGCGGTTCGTCAGGCGGCGGTGGCGGTGGCGGCGGTCACAGCTTCTGATATTTCCGCTCATTATCAACAAACATCATTAACATAAACAGAGCAGCACTGATTACAAACCAGTGCCACTCTGTTATTTTTATAAAATATTTTATCAGATTGTTATATTCTCTTTATTCCTGCTATCCTACAGCAATGCTGCTCTCTCTAATGCCGCATCTATATTCGCACAGAAATTCTCATGTCCGACAGCATCTGCAAATCCAGCCTTTTCCATCATCAGTCTTGGCTGCTCCTGAACATGTGATAAAAGAAGTGTTATATTACGCTTCTTACATGCAGCCTGTATCTTCTGCAATGATTTAAGTGCTGTAACATCCATTGCCGGAACACCTCGCATTCTTATAATAAGAACTTTTACGCCGGGTTCTAACGAAATCTCCATAAATTTGTCTGCTGCCGCAAAAAACATTGGTCCGATTATCTCATACACAACCGTATTCTTTGGAACAACTTTAAGTCTTATGCTGTCAGGGTCATCGTGCTCGTTAATATCCTCTCCGAGATACTTCCAGCTCTTAACTTCAGTTACGTTAGACATTCTCATAAGGAAAAGAAGTGCTGCCATAACAACACCGACCTCAATAGCAACTACAAGGTCAAATACCACTGTAAGGACAAATGTAGTCACAAGAACAAGGATATCACTCTTAGGAGATGTCTTGCAAAGTGAAACAAATTCTCTCCATCCACTCATGTTGTATGCAACCATGAAAAGAATCGCCGCAATTGCCGGCATTGGAATCCATGCCGCATATGGCATAAGAACAACAAGTATAAGTAAAAGTGTGACTGAATGGACCATACCTGCAACCGGAGTTCGTCCACCACTCTTGATATTTGCCGCTGTTCTTGCAATGGCACCCGTTGCTGGTATACCTCCGAAAAGTGCCGATACAACATTGCCGGCTCCCTGTGCAACAAGCTCCATATTAGGCTTATGTCTGCTTCCAACCATACCATCCGCAACAACACATGATAAGAGTGATTCGATACCGGCAAGCACCGCAATTGTAAGTGCATCAGGGAAAAGTTCCCTTATCATAGTAAAATTAATTGACGGAAGGCTGACAGACGGAAGTTTATTGGATATTGTATACAAATCGCCAATTGTCTTTACATCCATTTTTAACACCTTAACCATCACAATTGTCACAATCACTGCAATAAGTGATGGTGGGATTTTTTCTGTAATCTTAGGAAATATAATTAAAATAGCAAGTGCAACAACACCGACTATAAGTGCCTGATAATTAAAAGTTCCAATACAGTTTATACATTCTTTTACCTTATCAACTGTATCTATAGGTGAATTAGTAAATGTAAGCCCCAGAAAGTCCTTTATCTGGCCTACCAAAATAGTCACAGCAATACCAAATGTAAATCCTGTTGTGATTGTATAAGGAATAAATCTTATCAGATTGCCAAGCTTTAAAAAGCCCATTATGATAAGAAGTATGCCTGCCATAATCGTTGCAGCCGCAAGACCTGACATTCCGTTTCTTGCAACAATTCCTGCAACAATCGTTGCAAATGCAGCTGTTGGACCGGCAATCTGGACATTGCTTCCACCTAAAAACGAAATAACAAATCCAGCAAATATCGCTGTATATATGCCTTGCTCCGGTCCCACTCCCGATGCAAGTGCAAGTGCTATTGATAATGGAAGAGCTATAATAGCGACAATAATTCCCGAAATAACATCTTTTACAAACTGCTCTTTTGTATAACTCTTCATACAGTCAAACAGCTTTGGTACAAACTGATTCATTTTTCTCTCTCCGTTCTTTAACGCCATAACAAACATTTTGGGAAATCTCTGATAAAATCACAAAGATTTCCCAAAAACAAACGTTCTTTTGTTTATATTATTACTGTTCTACTGAATTATCATTTAAGAAGCTCTGAACCTTTTCGCTAAGCTTCTCGTATCCGAGTTCTGCATTCATCTCGTTGCCATATGTATCAAGAATCTCCTGATAATCTGTATAACCATAATAGCTTGCATATGTAGCACCGATTTCATTAATATCATCTGCACTTACATCAATTCCGTTATCAGCTGCAATTATTGTAAGAACCATCTTCTCAAGAAGATATTCCTGTGCTGTCTGTGTAGCATAATCATCATATGCTGCATCATCAGAAAGATTGTATACACTTGAGAGATATGAAGAAAAATCTGAGATACCCTGTGCTGAATAATATGACTGATACTGATTATATTCTGCTTCCATATTCTGTTTAAGAATTGACTTTAAGCTGTCTAACTCTGCCTGTGGATATCCATTAACTGTTATATCTTTCTTTATTACCTCGTAAACAGCACTGTACTTATTGCTGTCATATGTGCTCTTTCCTGAATTCTCAAGATATTCTCTTGTCTCTTTTCTTAATGCTTCAACTGTTGTTCCTTCAATTCCCATGCTCTCTGCATTAGCAGCAACCCACTCATCTGTAAGTTCAGGAATTGTCTTCTTTGTAATAGAATGAACTGTTACTGTAAATATAACGCTCTTTCCTGCAAGATCCGAACTGCTGTAATCACTAGGGAATGTACATGGAATATCATATTCCTGGCCTACATTAAGCCCTACAAGTCCCTGGTCAAGGTCTGTTATGAACTTGCCTGAACCGATTGTGTATGATACATCTGTTGCTGTTCCGCCTGAAAATGCAACACCGTCAAGCTTACCGCTGTAATCAAGTGATATAGTATCACCGCTTGCAGTTGTTCCTTCTGTTACCTGCTCTGAAGTAGCATATGAAGATAAAATATTGCTTATGTAAGTCTCAACATCATCATCCGATACGGTAAGTGACGACTTATCAACTGACACTGCAATTCCCTTATACTCAGGAAGTGTAATGTACTTCTTATAAACCGCTGCATTCGATGCAATAGTTGCATTATATTCCTCTGCTGTAATAGCTTTGTTTGATGTATCATCAGCATCTGTTGCAGTATTATTGTTATTCTTCTTACCACAGCCCACCAATGAAACAACAAGTGTTGCCGCAAGCATAACACTCATAAATTTCTTTTTCATAATAAGTTCCTTTCAAAAAATAAAAATTTCTGCATTCAGGTATTGCAAAATATATAAAATATATTTATAATATAACCACAAACGCATATAGTTGTCAACTATTTTTAACAACATAGACTGTTATAGCATACTTATTGACAAAATAAAAGGCGTTTCACATTTTTTTCATTTTTATAAAGGAAGTAATTTATGAAATCAGTCACAAAAAGGCATTTATCATCAGCAGCCTGCATTTTAATATTTTTGACATTTTTACTAAACGGATGCCAGAACACTGCACTTTCCGACCCTGTACAGGTTACAGGTTACAAGCTCAATACTTATGTTGCTGTAAGTGCATATACAACAGGAGGTCACAAAACCTCAGAGCTTAAAGAGATTCTTAACGAAGCTCTCCGAATATGTGACACATATGAGCTGATGTTTTCAAGAACCAACCCGGACAGTACCCTGTATAAGCTTAATGATGGTCAGATTACAACTGTGCCGCATGAACTCGGAGAACTGATATCATATGGCATCCAATATGCCGATATGGCAGATGGTGCATTTGACATAACAATCGGCAGCGTATCATCTTTGTGGGATTTCACATCAGATAATCCGGCTGTACCTGATGACAGTGATATACAGAATGCATTATCATATGTAGATTATACCAGGCTTAAACTTACGGAAAATAATGACGGAACATATACTGTAGACAAGCCGGATAAGACCATCATTGACCTCGGTGCCATAGCAAAAGGCTATATTGCAGATAAAATACGCAATTTTCTTTTGGAAAAAAGCATAAACCGTGGTATTATTAATCTTGGCGGCAATGTATTATGTGTAGGTGAAAAGTCTTTAGATAATCCTTTCCTTATAGGAATAAAGAAACCATTCTCTGAAGATTCAGTACCTCTTGTAACATTGCGTCTTAATAATAAATCCGCTGTATCTTCCGGCAACTACGAAAGATACTTTTATCAGGATGGCAAGCTTTATCATCATATTCTAAATCCATCCACAGGATATCCGTATGATAACGGACTTTCAGATGTAACAATCATATCTGATGCATCAGTCACGGGAGACTGTTTAAGCACCACATGTTTTGCACTTGGTGCTGATAAAGGATTAGAACTTATAGAAAGCCTGTCCGGCATTGAAGCCATGTTTGTCATGTCTGACGGAACTATTAAGTATTCGAGCGGATTTTCTTCATATCTGAAATAAACTAAGAAAGGATTTTTATTTACATGATACGATTAATTCTGGTGTGTATATTTTTACTCATCATTTTTGTGTTAAGCCTTATTCTTTTTCCAATTGAATGGCTTATAGGCAGAATTTCACCAAAAGCAAAAGATATAAGCTCACTTCGTTTTGTGCAGTTTGTGTTTAAGGTGATTTTATTTTTATCGGGGGTAAACACAACTGTTATAGGTCTTGAGAATATTCCAAAAGACGAACCTGTTGTTTTTATAGGCAACCACCGCGGTTTTTTTGACACGGTTGTATCTTACAGCCGCATGCCGCGTCTTACAGGTTTTATTGCCAAAAAAGAGATGCAAAAAGTTCCATTTATAAGATTATGGATGAAATATTTACACTGCCTTTTTATGGATCGTTCCAATCCGAGAGAAGGTCTTAAAACTATTCTTTCCGGTATAGAACAGATTAATAATGGCATTTCTATTGTAATATTCCCTGAAGGAACCAGGAACAAAGGTGATGGAATTATGCCTTTCCACGGCGGCAGCTTCAAACTTGCAGACAAGAGCAACTGCAAGATAATCCCTATGGTTCAGAATAATACTGAAAATGTTCTGGAAGCTCATTTTCCATCAATCAAAAGAACTCATACCGTTCTTGAGTTTGGTACACCGATTGACACAGCTGCACTTGACAGGGATGAAAGAAAAGCCCTGCCGGATACAGTTCACGACTTGATGTTACAGATATACGAAAAGAATAAATCTCTTGTTTAACCATAAGGGATATGCTACAATATTGTACATTAGAATTCATTAATTATCAGGAGGATAAAATCAATGCCAGTATGGAGTATTGTATTATTAACAATATTGGTTATATTGTTAGTTGTATTTATTGCACTTATAATTGTCGGTAATAAGCTGCGTAAAAAGCAGGAGTCACAGCAGGAGCAGATTGACGCTGCAAAACAGATTATGTCAATGCTTGTAATTGACAAAAAGAAGATGAAGCTTAAAGAGGCCGGACTTCCTAAGATGGTTCTTGACCAGACGCCTAAGTATTTAAGGGGTTCAAAGATGCCTATTGTCAAGGCAAAAATCGGACCAAGAGTCATGACTCTTATGTGTGACCCAAAAGTATTTGAACAGATTCCTGTAAAAGCTGAAATCAAGGCTGAAGTAAGCGGAATTTACATCACAGGCATCAAATCAGTTCGTGGCGGCAAGATTGTCGTTGAAGAAAAGAAAAAGAAAAAGGGATTTTTCAAACGTAACAAATAAAATAAATAAACCGCAAAGCAATATTAAAAGGTATCGCCAGCCGGCGGTATCTTTTAATATATGAAAGGAGCTTTTATGCGTAATTTAACATTATTAACAGATTTATACGAGCTTACTATGATGCAGGGTTACTTCAAAACAGGCAATAACCGTACGGTTATATTTGATGCTTTCCACCGCAATAACCCTTGCGGCGGCGGATATGCCATTGCATGTGGTCTTGACCAGGTAATCGATTATATTAAAAATCTTCATTTTACCGATGATGATATTGCTTACCTTAGCAGCCTTAATCTTTTTGATAATGATTTTCTTGATTATTTAAAAAACTTCCACTTTACAGGCGATATATATGCCATTCCCGAAGGAACACTTATTTTTCCAAGAGAACCAATTGTTAAAGTAATTGCTCCTATCATTGAAGCACAGCTTGTAGAGACTGCAATCCTTAATATAATTAATCACCAGAGCCTTATCGCAACTAAGGCTGCCAGAGTATGCTATGCAGCAAAAGGCGACGGAATAATGGAATTTGGTCTGAGACGTGCCCAGGGTCCTGATGCCGGAATATATGGTGCAAGAGCTGCTGTCATTGCCGGTTGTGTTGGAACAAGTAATGTTCTTACAGGTCAGATGTTTGACGTTCCGGTCAAAGGAACCCACGCTCACAGCTGGATTATGAGTTTTCCTGATGAATATACAGCATTTAAGACATATGCAGACCTTTATCCGAATGCATGCATTCTTCTTGTAGACACATATGATACACTACGCTCAGGTGTTCCTAATGCAATCCGTGTATTTAAAGAAATGCGTGAAGCAGGAATTGAACTTAAAGGATATGGTATCAGACTTGACTCAGGCGACCTTGCTTATTTTTCTAAGAAAGCACGTAAAATGCTTGATGATGCCGGCTTTGAAGATGCTATTATATCTGCATCAAGTGACCTTGATGAATACCTTATTGATTCATTAAAAACACAGGGTGCCGCTATAACTTCATGGGGTGTCGGAACTAACCTTATTACAGCAAAAGACAATCCTGCATTTGGTGGTGTATACAAGCTTGCCGCTGTTATGGGAGATGATGGAAAGTTTATTCCAAAGATTAAGCTTTCTGAGAATTCGGAAAAAATTACTAATCCGGGAAATAAGACAGTTTACCGTGTTTACGACACAGACGGAATGTTAAAAGCAGACCTTATTGCACTTACAGACGAGACATACGATGAAAACGAGCCTCTTCTTTTATTTGACCCTATTGAGACATGGAAAAAAACGCTTCTTCAGCCGGGTGAATACACTCTTCGTGAAATTATCGTTCCTGTATTCAAAAATGGAGAATGTGTATACACAACTCCACCTGTCATGGATATACAGAAATACTGTAAACATGAACTTGCTACTTTATGGGATGAATCAAAACGTCTTATAAATCCACAGGAAGTACATGTCGATTTATCAAAGAAATTATACGATTGCAAGCAGGAGCTTTTAAATACTTATTCAACTCCTCATATTCACTAAAATACAACCTGTAAAACCCTGCAAAAAAGGGGTAATAAAAAGCGTTCAGGAACAGCAGTTATCCGCCTGAACGCTTTTAAGTTTCTATATTTAAATTTCTATATTTTAAATTCCTGAATTTTAATTCTCCAACTTAAAATTCTTCTTTGAGCTTATCTCTATCTCAACACTTGATTCTGAAATTATTTCATGGTTAAGTTCAAGCGTATACTCAATCCCTGCATATATCCTTTCATCACTTCTTTCAATGACAATATTTTTTGAATTGATTCCAAGATAAATGCCGCCATATGGTGTCTCGTAATATGTTGTTGTTCGCTCCCCGGGAACAAAAGAAAAATGTGTTGTAACATATCCTTTTTTAGTAATCTCAACCGTGCCATCAGGCGTAATCTTTATAAGATTGCTGCATGGCTTATCCTCACCGTCAATCATATCCGAATACTTAATATACTCATTTTCTCCGGAACGCTTATATCTTCCGGTATTGACAGTCTCAATAACTTCTTCATCTTCACTGCCGTCAGAATCTGAATCCTGAACGCCACTCGCAAAATGAAGTCCTTTTATACTTACAAATACTCTTTCATCCATACTGTTTTCCTCAGTTAAAAATCATCTTCTTTACATATCATACACAACAAATAAACACTCTAATAATTCTCAATATTAATCTGCTTCGTCATTGTAATATCAAATGGAAGTATTGAATTAGCAAATAACTTAAACTTTTCTTCCGCATCGCTTACATAGAATCTATACATGCTTGATGGACTGTCAACATCACATTTATTTGCAAGATTATCTCTCTCAAGCAGATTTTTGAGTTCAATAGCAGTTTCATATGCCGGATTTACAAGATTCACTTTATCGCCCATAACCTTCCGTATTGTAGAACGTATAAGCGGATAATGCGTACATCCCATAATAAGCGTATCTATATCTTTTTCTTTTAATTCTTCCAGATAACGTGAGGCTACCTGAAGTGTTATATCATCATGAAGCCAGCCTTCCTCAACAAGCGGAACAAATAACGGACATGCTTTTTCAAACACTTTTGCCTCATCATCAAGTGACTTTATGTATCTTGTATACACTCCACTCCTTATATTTGCTTCCGTTCCAATAAGACCAATTCTTTTATTAGCAGTAGTCTCAACTGCCACCTTTGCTCCCGGCTTAACAACACCAAGAATCGGAAGGTCAAACTCCTGCTGCATCTCATCAAGTGCAAGTGCACTCGCTGTATTACATGCAATAACTATCGCCTTAACATTTTCTGTCTGAAGAAAACGTATAATCTGTCTTGAAAACTTTATAATATTATCTTTTGATTTGCTTCCATAAGGCACTCGTGCCGTATCACCAAAATAAACAATACGCTCATTTGGAATCTGACGCATAATCTCTCTTGCAACCGTCAGACCGCCGACACCGGAATCAAATACTCCGATTGGTGCGTTCTTATCCATAATTAACTTATTTTCCTCCCTGTAACCAGTCATTTAGAAATTTCAGATACTTAAATCTGTAAACATACTGAGTCTTTGTTATAGCATTATATTCATCATCTGTCAAAATATTCTTCAATTTTTCCTTAGAATCATCCGGAAGCACTCCACATGTCGAATCAACAAAACATAGCGGCGGATAGAGAACACACCACCAGTTTTTCCCACAATGCTCTCCTATGTCTATACGGAAAGCCTCATATACTCCCGGCGGAAATGTTACATCAGCATACGTTTTCATAGGAAAATAACTCTCCTCAAAATAGACATTTACTTTGCTATCTCCACCATGTGCCATAAGCGTTTCGTGTGCTATATTTTCAATATCAACCATTGATTCTGATAGAATCTCCTTTGATTCATCAATACTTTGTGATTCGGCAAGAAGCGGCGAAAGATACTCAACAACAGCATCTTTTACGGCAAGCTTTCTTTTCTGGTCCTCATCGCTGTCACTGTTAGCCCTTACATGAAATCTGATAATATCCTGTGCAAGTTCTTCCTGTATTCTGTTTCTGCTCTCATTGCCCGAAACTCTGTATGTAAAAACTGCTGTACATAAACTCACAAATATAATACAAGCAATAAAAATAAATAGTCTGTGTCCTTTTTTCTTCATAATAACCTCCGTCTTAATATTATCAACCGGTAAAATGCCGGTGTTTTAATAAATCTATAGAGATTATTTCCAAAATGACACAGACTAAACAATTATTTATTTAAAAGTCTGATAATACCTTTTTCCTGATTACGTATATGCTGACGCATAAACATCTTTGCACCCTCAACATCCTTGTCGGCAAGCTTCTGGATAATATCATTATGTTCATTTATAAGAATTGAATGTGTTCTTGCATCCTTAACATACTCAAGTCTGTATCTGTACATCTGCTCCCTTAACTTATTGATAATCTGTATAAGCCTGTCATTGTCTGTCATTGCATATATTGTATCATGGAACTGGACATCGGCATCTACAATATTTACAACATCTTTTGAAACAATTGCAGACTCAAAAACCTTATTGGCAGCTCTCAGATCCATAATACGCTCAGGTGTCACATTTTTGCATGCGAGTGCAACTGCAAGCTCCTCAAGTGTACATCTTACTTCGAGAACATCTCTCATATCTTTTTCAGTTATATGGGCAACTTCTGCACCCTTTCTTGGAATCATAATAACAAGTCCCTCAAGTTCAAGCTTACGGATAGCTTCTCTTATAGGTGTTCTGCTTACTCCGAGCTTCTGTGCAAGCTGAATCTCCATCAGTCTCTCACCGGGTTCCATCTCGCCACGCAGTATTGCCTGTCTTAATGTGTTAAAAACAACATCCCTCAATGGGAGATAATCATTTACATCCATCTTTAATTCGCCCTTCATAATTTCTTATGTCCTCCATTTCTAATTATATTATTACGTATGTTTCGATTGAACAGTTATCCTAGTTAAATGTCTCAGTAATATATACCTGACGTGCCTCGCCCTGTGCCTTTAATACAGCCTGACATCCCAATGCCGTCTGTTCATCCGGAAAAATTCCGAACACAGTAGGACCACTTCCACTCATCATTGCTCCTATCGCTCCGTTTTTAAGCATCTGTTTCTTAATGCTGTCTATAACCGGATAAAGAGGAATTGTGACATCTTCAAGCACATTGCCCATCTTTTGTGCCACGCCTTCTACATCGCCTCTTTTTATTGCATCCATTATGCCATCAATATCAGGATGCTTGCTTATTCCGCCCATATCAAGACTTTCATAGACAAGCTTTGTTGAAACATTAATCGGAGGCTTTGCGACAATAAGCCAGCAGTGTGGCATAGGCGTAAGACGCGTAAGCTTTTCTCCTATTCCCTCAGCTAGTGCTGTTCCTCTCATTATGCAATAAGGAACATCCGCACCAATCTTTAAGCCCATCTCCATAAGCTTCGACTGCGATATTCCGAGGTCAAATATCTTATTCATGCCAAATAATGTTGAAGCCGCATCTGTACTTCCTCCAGCCATTCCGGCCGCCACCGGTATAAACTTATTAAGGTCTATCTCTACGCCCTCTTTGATATTATATTCATCTTTCATCATCCTGGCAGCCTTATAAATAAGATTATTCTCATTTACAGGCAGAAAAAACAGATTTGAATTAATCCTTATCTCATCCTCCGGAATCTTTTTAATGATGATTCTGTCATATATTCCGACAGTCTGCATTATCATGCGTACTTCATGATAGCCATCATCTCTTTTTCCAAGAACATCAAGACCAAGATTAATCTTTGCACGTGCCTTTAATCGTATACTGTCCATATCTTTTCTCCATTGTTTCTTGTATACAACAATTATATAAAATGTATTGTATTTTTGCAAGTACATAGTTATCTTTTATAAATATTTTCTTATTTTTTTACGTATATTTAATATCTGCCTAAATAGCTTCCTTATTTTTCCTGTATTTATTAGGTGAAACTCCCTTGACATGCCTGAATGCATCCCCAAAATAGTTACTGTCATTGAAACCGCACTCAAATGCTATATCAGTGATAGACTTATTAGTCTCAAGAAGGAGCCTGCACGCATTTTTAATTCGTACATTAACTATATATTCTTTAAATCCAAAACCTGTTACAGCCTTAAACTTCTTAGATAAGTATGACCTGCTTATATGGAATTTATCCGACATATCCTCAAGACTTAACTTTTTATCATAATTTTCATATATATATGTCGCAATCTGCTGCATGAGCTGATTATCAACATCAAGCTCTTTTATAACATTTTCCTCATATCTCCGGCATCTTATTATAAAAAGGACAAGTTCGATAAGCCCCGTCCTTATAAATGCCGGTGACAATATATCCTGTCCTTCATTTTCAAAAATCATCTTATTCATAAGTGATTCAACATAATCTCTTCTTTTATCAGGAATAGAAATAACACCGGTTGAGAGAGATTCTTTCACAAAATCCGGTCCAACAATGTCATTGAGCCATTTTAAATTACTCTCTTTAAAACACAAAACATATCTCTCACTGCTGCCATGCTGCGGAAATGAGCTTTTATGAAGTTCCCCCTGCGGTACAATAATAAGGTCGCCTCTGTTCAGCTTATAAATATTATGGTCAATAAAAAATGTACAGTCACCATTTATCAGATAGAAAATCTCATAATATGGGTGCGTATGTGCCGGCTGGCTTCCCGAACTTTTATCTCTTTTTATCTTATAAACTTTAAAATCTGTAGGCATATCAAATAAATAATCCATAATGGCCTCCGTATATTAAATAAATCTCAAAACTTTTTTTCTGTATTATTCCACTAAAATTGTTATATTTTTGTAGAATTTACTGCTTTTTGTGCTATGATTAACATAAACATTAATTAACTTGATTTATCTTGTCAAGTACTAAAAATAATTATGTGCTAAAATATATCATTTTGCACAGAAATGGAGATAATTAACATGTCAAAACCAATAAGTGCTGATAAACGCAAATTAATTCTTGAGGGTAACCTTATTCAGGCTATCCTTATGCTTGCAATTCCTGTAATGCTCAACAGTTTCATCCAGTCAATGTACAACCTTACAGATACATTCTGGCTTGGAAAAATCGGAACTGCTTCACAGGCAGCAATAACACTTGTATCTCCTGTGCAGAATATACTAATAAACTTTGGTGCCGGCATAACAACCGCCGGTTCAATTCTTATATCACAGTATCTCGGTGCCAGACAGGACAAGCAGGCCAATTCAATGGCAAACCATATTTGCCTGTGTTCGCTTGTATTTGCAGTAATATGTGCCGGAATATGCTGGATTGCCACACCTGGTATCGTAAAATGGCTTGGAGCTGAACAGGACATTTATCAATTCAGTATTTCATATTTAAGGATAGTTGTACTTGACCTTCCATTTCTTTTTATGATTAACCTGTATACATCAGTAAAACAGTCACAAGGTGACACTGTACGTCCTATGCTTCTTAATCTTCTTGGCGTATCACTCAACCTAATAATGGATCCGGTCTTCCTTATCGTATTTAAAATGGGAATCTCCGGAGCCGCACTTGCAACACTTATTGCCAAAATTCCAAGTGCCGTAATTGCAATACTTGCATTAAGACGCAAAAACCAGCTTATCCGTCTTGACTTTAAAAATTTCAAATTTGATAAAAATAAAATGACATCTATATTTAAAATTGGTCTTCCAACAGCAATCGGTGGAAGCACAATGCAGTTTGGTTTCCTTCTTATGACAAAAAATGTCAATGCATACGGAACTACAGCTACAACCGCATACGGTATCGGAAATAAAATCAACAGCCTTATCACAATGCCTGCAAGCGGAATCGGCTCTGCTATATCAACAATAGTCGGTCAGAATATCGGAGCCAATAATCTCAAACGTGTAAATAAATCATATCATATCGCATTGCGAATCGGTGCAGTATTTCTTTTTGTATTTGGTACTATCCTTTCGCGTCCATTTATCGCTGAACCAATTGTACGTTTCTTTACAAGCGATGAAAATGTTGTTCCGCTTGCAACACAATTTCTGTCAATCATGGCAATGTGCTGCTGGACTAATGCTTTTTATAACGTAACACAGGGACTTTTCCAGGGTTCCGGACATACATTGATAACAATGCTTGTCGATGCTACAAGAATATGGATTTTCCGTTTTCTCACATTATGGGTTTGTTCATCAATCCTCAAAATGGGAGTTGAAAGTGTATGGTATGCTGTTGTAGTAAGTAACGCGACATCCGCTCTTATTCTTTATATTCTTTACTGGACAGGAATTTGGAAAAAACGTACTATTAAGATTGAGTAAGTTCTGTCCGATATATAATGTAACGAATACTAAATTATACCACGGAGGGTAATATTATGGATTTTAACGGAATAGGAACAAGTTATTCAGCTTATGAAACTAAAAATGTATCAGCTAAATCAACAAATGACAAAAAAGCTGATTCAACTGATAAATCTTCAGAAAAATCTGTTTATTCTGAAATAAGTGCTTCTTATGAACCTTCTTCATCAACATCAAAAGTAACATCTGCTACAGACAGAAAGGCCATCATTGCACAGCTCAAATCTGATACAGAACAAAGAATGGCACAGATGCAGTCACTTGTAACAAAGATGTTTGCAAAGCAGGGCATTACAATCGGAACTGCCGATGATATGTGGAAAGCACTTGCCAATGGCAATTTTACAGCAGATGCTGATACTATTGCACAGGCAAAAGAAGATATTTCAGAAGACGGTTACTGGGGTGTCAACCAGACATCAGACAGACTTCTTGATTTTGCTGTAGCTCTTTCAGGCGGCGATGAAGAAAACATGAAAAAGATGGTATCTGCTGTAGAAAAAGGATTTAAAGAAGCAACTAAATCATGGGGAAAAGACCTTCCTTCAATCTCAAACGATACATATTCAGCAACAATGAAAAAGTTTGACCAGTGGTTTTCAGATAACGGATATTCAACAAAGACATCAGATATTTTAGGTAATAACTAAAACATAATTTTAAAAATTTACTGACATTGCCATGTTTAACTGCGACATGGCAATGTTATATTTTCGGGAGCAATATAGATAAAATGGCATCAGAAAACATCGTGCAAAAAAAGAAACAAAATCAGAAGAAGAAACAACTTTTAATTATTACAACAATTATCTCAGTATTACTTCTTTTAATTATTATATTTACCTCATTATGTCATATAAAAATACGATTAAACGGAGATTCTGACGAGACAGTTGAATATGGAAATGAATATACTGAAGAAGGTGCAACTGCAGCTTATACCGTATTATTTTCAAGGAAAAAGCCTCTTGCAGTAACAATTGATGGTATAGTTGACTCCTCAAAAGTCGGAAAATATCATATAAAGTACAAAGCCAAAAAAGGACTTTTCTCAAGCGAAAAAACACGCACCGTATCAGTTGTTGACACAGAATGTCCTGTAATTGAACTTAACCACACCGACGGCTATTATCCCAAAAAAGGTGAAGCCTATATTGAAGAAGGATACACCGCACATGATAACTATGACGGCGATATAACAAACAAAGTAACACGCAAGGAGACAAAACGTTCCATAACTTATACAGTAAGCGATTCTTCAGGAAATATCGCAGTTGCAACCCGTGAAATTGAATATAATGACGGAATTGCACCGACAATCACATTGAACGGCGATTCAGATATAACAATGAATGCCGGAACAGCTTTTGATGACCCCGGCTGCACAGCTTCCGACTCAAAAGGAAATGATCTCACAGAAGCAGTGACTGTTGACGGTGATTTAAATACATATAAAGCCGGTGATTATACTATAACTTATTCTGTCACTGACAAATATGGAAATGAATCAAGTGTCGAAAGACATATAAAAATCAATCCGCTCCGGCAGGCAGATACTGTAAGTCCCGGTTCAAAAACTGTCTATCTCACATTTGATGACGGTCCTGGCGAATACACGCAACAGCTTCTCGACACACTCGCAAAATATAATGTAAAAGCAACATTTTTTGTAACTGACGGAAACAGTGATTACCGTTATCTTCTTGCAAAAGAAGCAGCCGCAGGACACACTGTTGCAATACACAGTGAAACCCACGACTACAAGTATATCTATTCAAGCTGTGATGCTTATTTTGAAGATTTAAACCGCATGTCAGACATAATAACCGAACAGACAGGAAAACGTCCAAAACTTCTGCGTTTTCCAGGTGGAAGTTCAAATACAATAAGCAAAAATTACTGTTTCCGTATTATGTCAGTCCTTACCAAAGCTGTCTCAGACCAGGGATACAAGTATTTTGACTGGAATGTATCAAGCGGTGATGCAGGCGGAACAACAAGCACATCCGAAGTTTATAATAATGTCATAAGCGGAATACAGTCACATGACATATCTGTAGTTTTACAACATGACATAAAACTTTTCAGCGTCAACGCAGTTGAGGATATTATTGTATGGGGACTTGCCAACGGATATACATTTCTTCCTCTTACTGAATCAAGTCCTGCTATACACCATGGTGTAAATAATTAGTCTTAAACATTTTTCCGGCTGTCTTACTAGATGGCCGGAGTTTTTATTAACAGCAGTTTCTGTCCTCTCGGCGGTCTGTAATTTAAATCATCAATATCAGAAAGCTGGCTGTTCTGCTGTTTTATCATATCCATTGTAGTGTGATATTTTTTTGTAATATTCCACATATTCTGCGTTCCGTCAGATATATATCCGGCAATTCCCGGAAGTGCCAGGTACTCTTTCTCATCATAATCTGTTATTTCACATTCATTTGCCGCCTGACATGTATACATCTCAAAACAAATGGCATCAATTGAAACACTTCCCTTTATCTCTATTTCATCTTTTGTCGTCATCACTGCCGAAAGCTGCTCAACACATATGTCAAGCGTATAATCCATATCCTTGCATGATGTCAGCTGCAATTTGTATGAAAACGGTACGACAGCTTTAAGCCCGCCCATAGGTACAGCGTCGTCTGATGTCACATAAAACACAGCTGCTATAACTGCACCATTTATTACAATTCCATCTTCTTCAACCGATATATCATCAATCTGTGCAGTTCCGCTGCAATTACATATCTGCATTATACCGGCATATCTGTCTGTCTTTACCCTCTGTGATACACGGCATTTTCCGTTATTTCTGACAATAAGCTTCTTTAATTTTGTCTCATCACATTTTACGGTTATATTTTTTACAGGAGAATATATATCATTTATCACCGTCTGGTGCCTTTCTTCATATCCCCTTACGGACAAATCAAGCACCATCTCAACTGCAATTTCCCTGTTTTCGCCGTCATAGTCCGGACGTGCCTCCATTGTAAAACTGATGAGTCTGTACTGCACAAAGCTCACCATATCCTCACTGCATCCATTTATATCAAGTTTTCCCTCAAATGGAAATGTTGTCTCAACCCATTGTACAGGCTGGCTTTCATCAACCGGAATATACATAAAAAATATTCCTGCCTCACCGTTAAGTGATACCCCATCATCTGTAAGTCTGCTGTTAAATGATTTTATACATGATTCTTCCCAGATAATTTCACCAACTTCAGGCTTTCCAGCCGGTACAGACAGACTTTCTTTTATTCTCAGATTATCCCTGAGATTAACCGCAAGCTCAGAATATACCACATCCTCACTAAGTGTCTGTATATGCCATCCATCGTCTTCTTCCACTCCTGCTGCTGCCTGAATCTCACTTAATTCCTCGCACACAACAGTAATTGCAATTATTGCCTTAATACTGACTTTTCTTGAATTAATTGCCTTGACTGTTAAATCCTCCAGCTTGGCATCGCACACCGCATATGTACCATCTGCATTATCAGGCAGATTGACATTTTCATTAAAATTCATGCTGCCTGCCATTTTATACGGCATAACTTTTCCGTTAGTTTCATTTCTTCCACAGTAAAGAAACGCAAAATCGAGACTTCCCTTCACCTCTGCACGTTCTCCGCTTACTTTCACGCTGTCCGCATGTGGATTTCCCCACTCACGTATAATCGAATCTATATCTGCTTTGCTGTCAGGTACATTAAAATCATCATCAAGTGTAATCTGCATTGTATTCTTACATTTAACGCTGTTTTCACGGATTCTTTCTTTATTGATTTTCAAAATGTTTCCCCCTTTATAATATTAATATATAAAATATTACATCTTAAATACTACCGGTTCCTCACGCTTTTCTGTCTTTAAAACTATATATGGTGTTGTGGCTCTCTGTGTGACCGGTTCCTGAGTTTTTGGACCAGCAAGGCTTAAATCTACATATATTGAATTCTCGCCCAGATATACGTCATTAACGCTTATACTGTAGCCACTCGTTGTCATAGTTCCATAACCTGCAACCATATATGTATAATCTTTTGTTGTATATGTCATTTTAAGCGTACTTCCCTTTTTTTCATCTATAAGTTTCTTTAACTCAGCCGGAAGATCTTCGTCTTCGACAACTGTATAGTCTATCTCCTCTTTTTTAGTGTTGTTTATTCCCTTCAGGGAACATCCCGGCAGAACACACATTCCGGACAGAAGTACCGCAATAACAAGCAATACCGGAATCAGATGCCTTTTTGCCTCAATTCTTTTAAATACATTTCTTTTTTTCAATACATATTCACCACCTGAAAATAATAAATCCCTGTAACAAGACTTAATAAAATCTTATTACAGGGATTTGCTATTTATTCGTAGTTTATTATATTTATCCTATAACATAACCTTTATTTTTGATAACTTCGATTACATCGTCAACATATTTCTCACATGTCTCAACTGAATCAGCCTCAACCATAACTCTCACAACCGGCTCTGTGCCGCTCTCACGTACAAGAATTCGTCCATTCTCGCCGAGTTTTTCTGCCGCTGCTTCAACTGCTGCCCTGACATCAGCATCATTTTGTGCCTCTGTCTTATCTGTCACACGCACATTTTTAAGCACCTGAGGATATATAACAACAGGTGATGCAAGCTGTCCAAGCGTCTTTTTCTTTGCAAGCATTACTTCCATCATCTTGATTGCAGTGATTATACCGTCGCCTGTTGTTGCATATTTGCTGAAAATAATATGTCCTGACTGCTCTCCACCCAGTCTGTAACCATTCTTTGACATGCATTCATATACATATTTGTCACCGACTGCTGTCTTTTCATAATCAATTCCAACCGCGTCAAATGCCTTATAAAGTCCAAAGTTTGACATTACAGTAGTTACAACCTTATTGTCTACAAGCTTGCCTCTTTCTTTCATATAACAGCCATAGATGTATAAAATATGATCTCCGTTTATAACATTGCCATTCTCGTCAACACAAAGGCATCTGTCCGCATCTCCATCAAACGCAAATCCGGCATCAAGGTGTTCTCTTTTTACAAGCTCACAGAGACTTTCGATGTGTGTGGAACCGCAGCCGTTGTTGATATTTAATCCGTCAGGCTCTGCATGAATCACATATGTCTTTGCTCCGAGTGCATCAAATATGCTCTTTGCAAGTGACCACGCACTTCCGTTTGCTGCATCAAGTCCAATTCTCATACCCTTAAAAGAATAGATTGCAAGACTCATAAGATAGCCCATATATCTGTTACGTCCGGCTGCATAATCAACAGTACATCCAATTTTTTCTCTTGTAGCAAATGGAAGCTCTGCCATCTCACCGTCAAGATACTTTTCAATCTCTCCGATGACATCTTCTCTCATCTTCTCGCCCTTATCATTGATAAGCTTGATTCCGTTATCATAATAAGGATTATGGCTTGCTGAAATCATAATTCCACAGTCAAAATCTTCTGTTCTTGTAACATATGACACACTCGGAGTCGTTGTAACATGTAAAAGATATGCGTCAGCTCCTGATGCTGTAAGTCCGGCTACAAGTGAATACTCAAACATATAGCTGCTTCTTCTTGTATCTTTTCCAATTACAATCTTTGCCTTTCCATCTTCATGATTTTTCCCGTAAAACCATCCTAAAAATCTTCCGACTTTGTAAGCATGCTCCACTGTGAGATTAACATTTGCCTCACCACGGAAACCGTCTGTTCCAAAATATTTGCCCATAACTGCCTCACTTTCACATTAATACAATAAATATTATGAATCTCTATTATTATGCTTCATATCCATTAGGATTGCTCTTCTGCCATCTCCATGAATCTTCACACATATCAAATAAATCTCTCTTCGCTTTCCATCCAAGTTCTTTTTCAGCCTTTGTTGCATCACAGTAATTAACAGGAACATCACCGGCTCTTCTTGGCTTCATCTCATAAGGAATCTTTACACCTGATGCCTTCTCAAATGTCTTTACAACATCAAGAACCGAAGAACCTTTTCCTGTTCCGAGGTTGTAAATTTCTATTCCCGGATTGCACTTTAACTTCTCAACTGCCTTTACATGTCCATCTGCAAGGTCACATACATGAATATAATCTCTTATGCATGTCCCGTCCGGTGTGTCATAATCATCGCCAAACACGCCGAGACATTTTAATTTGCCGACTGCAACCTGTGTGATGTATGGCATAAGGTTATTGGGAATTCCATTCGGGTTTTCTCCGATTTTCCCACTCTTATGTGCCCCGATAGGATTAAAATATCTCAAAAGAATTACATTCCATTCAGGGTCAGCCTTCTGGATATCAGTAAGAATCTGTTCAAGCATTGCCTTTGTTCTTCCGTAAGGATTAGTAATCTCACCCATTGGGCATTCTTCTGTGATAGGTACAAATGCCGGATCTCCATAAACTGTCGCAGATGAAGAAAATATAATATTTTTAACATTATGATTTCTCATCTCATCAAATAAAACAAGAGAACCTGATATATTATTACTATAATATTCAAGCGGCTTTGACACGGACTCACCAACTGCTTTAAGACCTGCAAAATGAATACAGCTGTCAATATTTTCAGCTTCAAACATCTTCTTTAACAATTCACGGTCAGCAATATCGCCCTCGTAAAATGTTACTTTTTTACCTGTAATCTCTTCTACCCTTTTAAGAGACTCTTTTGATGAATTAACAAGATTATCAAGCACTACAACTTCATATCCTGCATTAAGAAGTTCGATTACCGTATGACTGCCGATATATCCGGCACCGCCTGTTACTAAAATAGACATTGTACTACCTCTTTTCATATTTATTAAGTAAAAATTTATTTTTTATAAAGATTAGACATATCCTTATCAAAATAGTCTTCTTCGTTTAAAGTATCAGCGATAGCTTCTTTTACAGCCTTTGCACAGACTGCACTAAACTTTTCAGCCATATCACCATACATATGACCCTCTTTATCATAGAAATCATCTGTTGTTCTGTCAAGTACATCAAACTTTAACTTATTGAAATTAAGGTATTTGACATCAAGCTGTGCTGCAAGATCGCTAATATATGCATCCGCCTGTGCAAAACCGCTGCATTTTTCAGACACTGTGTCGGGATCCTGCACAACTGTTGTAAGTACTATGTTAATTCCGTTTTTACGACAGAGATTAACAATCTTCCCAACATATTCCCCCTCTTCTCTGTCAAGCTTGCTCTCGTCCCAGTCAAGACATGATGTTGTGGATTTCTTATAATCTTTGCTCCTTGATACAAAACCATTTCCCATATATGTATCATATTTATTCATGCTGACAACTTCAGGAGAATAATTCTTATATGCGTCTGACTGCTTTAATTTAATCGTCTTTCCAACTGTCTTGTAGCACTGCCAGTAATTAGTCCATCGAAGAAATGTTCCCCGGTACTCTTCTCTTGCCATTTTGTGCATATAATACCCAAACTTTTCATTACATGCCGGATAAGCATTGTATACATTATTAAAAAGAATACTCTCATCATGCTGGTTTACAAAATATTGATAGTCAAGGTCAAGTATTACTGTTTTTAATTTTTTGTATTTTAATGCATATTTTAAAATATAATATGCATCATACATATACTCTCCGCCTATACACATATTCATTGTGGACATTCCAAGCTCTTCGCTCATTTTGCTGCTGTCAAAGCCATAACTTCCATGTGATGCACCAAGAATAAGACATTCATAATCATTATTTTTACACTCATAAAACATTGTCCTGCCAAGTCCGGGCTGCACCAAAGCATAATTAAGAAACTGGTTGATAGCAGTGACAAGAATTATGAACACCACTGCTGCAATAAGACCTTTTCTTTTCTTCATAATACTCTCCTAAAACTGTGCATATACAAATTCAGTCGTACTTCCGACATATCCAAATGGTGCTGTTGCAAATATAAGAATTATATATAATGCCCATCTTACAACAAGCGGTCTTTGTGCAACAAATTCACGTAAATTAATACCTTTTTCTTTCATTACACTTGTTATAAATAAAATAACTGTTCCTACAATCAGAATCTTGTAATCCCTCATATTAAGCCCAAGTCTTAAAAGACTGCCATTTGCAAGAACTGAAAAAGTAAATCCCCTGAATATCCCTGTAAAGGCCTTAAATGCAAGTTCTGCTGTCAAACAGGCGTCGAAAAGCCAGCCAATATTAACAATTATAAATGTCCTTATAATACTTACAACCTTCCAATAGCGTGATGAAGTATTTATATGGCATTTCTTTGCCATAGATGCATAAACAGGCTTTAACAGATTGCTGAGTGCAATGATTATGCCGTTATAGAGACCGTACAGTATGTACTTCCACGAAGCACCATGCCATACACCTACTATAAAAAATATAAGAATATTGGCAAGACATATAGGAAGGACTCTTCCTGTTGTTTTACCAAAACGTTTTTTTGCAAATTTACCAAAATGAAGCATATGTTTAGATATAGAAAACGGATAGAAAATATAATCTTTCATCCATGTACCAAGACTGATATGCCATCTTCTCCAGAATTCGCCAAGATTTTTTGAAAAATACGGCTGTCTGAAGTTCTCATCAAGATGTATCCCGAATATTTCTGACGCACCGATTACCAGGTCCATTCCGCCGGCGAAATCACAATATACATATATAGAAAATAAAAGAAGTGCAAATACAATATGTACTCCCGAATATGTATTCAGACATGAAAATACAGTATTTGCCGCAACATAAGCCCTGTCTGCAAGAATCAGCTTCTTTGCAAGTCCCCATGCCATACGCTGCATGCCAAACTCCACATTCTTAATATCAAAGTCATGTCCTTCAAAAAACTGCGGTGCAAGTCTGTCGTATCTTCCGATAGGACCCTGTAAAAGCTGAGGAAGAAATGCCGTAAAAAGAGCAAGTTTAAATATATTTTTTTGTGCCTCATACTTTTTCTGATATACATCTATCACGTAACTCATAGTCTGAAATGTATAAAATGAAATTCCAAGAGGCATTATAATCTTAAATCCCGGAAGCTTTGCTGTACTTCCAAATAATGCTCCCACTGCATTGATATTGCTTATAAAGAAATTGATATATTTCATGCCCGTCAATATACCAAAATTGCATAAAAGGCATGCAATTAGAAGCCTGCGTCGATTTTTCTTATCAACGCAAGCCTCCATCTTAATTGTAAATATATAAGACGATATTATCGTAAATATAATATACCCCATATATTTAATTCCATATGTAGCATAAAAAGCAAAACTCATAATCAGCAGCACAACCCACTGATACTTTTTCGGCATAAGATAATATATAAATGCCGTAATCATAATTGTAAATAAAAACCCCGCAGAAATGAATGACATATCTGTTCTCCTAGATTATCTTCCAAGCATCTTATCTTCAGACCATATTTCAACTTTATACTTGTTAGCCTTGTTATATCTCTTTCTCAAGTCTTTGAGCTGCTTTAAGTATTCCATTGTAACTTTTCCTGAAAGCTTTGATTCGCCCTCTGTTCTTTGCTGGAACTTGTAAGGAATCTCTATAACTTTTGAATATGTACCCATAGCAAGAACTTCTACCATAATCTTCCATCCAATTGGCTGAAGGTCAGCATGTTCAATTACTTCTCTTCTGAACATGAAAAGTCCGCTTGTAGGGTCAGAAATCTGTCTTAAACACGGAAGCATAATCTGTCCAATCTTTCTTGCAGTTCCTGATACAAACTTTCTGTACCAGTTAAGTCCGCCGTCATCGCCACCGGGAATAAGACGGCTTGGAATACAGAAATCAGCACCTGCTTCCATAGCTTTATACATATATTTAAGCACAATCGGAGGATGCTGTAAGTCCGCATCCATACATGCCATATACTCACCTTTTGCAAGTCTGAAGCCTTTAAGAACTGCTGTTGCAAGTCCGCTCTCACCTGTTCTGTGTTCCATTCTCACAGCCGGGAAATCTTTTGCAACCTCCATAATTATCTGTGGTGTATCATCTTTACTGTCATCCACAAAAAGAATCTCATAATCAATTCCTTTAAGTGCCTCATCTATCTGTGTTACAAGATTTCTAATATTCTTTCCCTCATTAAATGTAGGTACTACTACTGATAACATTGTATTTTCTCCTTTTTATTCAAAATAAATCCGTATTATCGCTTGTGTCTAAGCTAATTGATTATAATACTTATTTATAAAATATACAAGTATCAACTCCAATATCCGAGTTCTACACCTTTAAGATATATGCCTTTTCCTTTTGAATAATAACCCTTTGAATTAAGATGAGTCCAATCAGATCTTATTCTTTTAGAGATTCTGCCTATTCTATAATTTTCAAGATCTTCCAATGTAGGTACAAGTCCTAAATCTTTAAGCCCATTCTGAATAAGATACGTTCTCATATTGATAAAATGGTCACCATATGCAAGTCTTAAAGCTGCTTCCCATGATGTGTCACCAATGCCTATATAATCACCGTTTGCATCCGTTTCCCCCTGACTGAGATCACCAATAGATGTTCCCGGGTCATCCGTGTCACCTACAACAATATAATATTTACAGCCAAACGCCTGAATCATGGCATCATATTGAAGAATAAGTGTCTTATAATCATTTTCCCAGCCGCCATTACTTCCAATTTCAAGAATAAGAATATCGCCGCTGTGATCAATTGCTGCCTTTGTATAAACTCTCGTTCCCTCAGGTATTGTTATTGTCTCATATGCCGGTGTTGGTGTTTCCGTCGTCGGTTCCTGTGTTGTTGGTTTTTCTGTCTGAGTTTCTTTTGTCGGATTTTCTTTTGTGGCTGTCCCAGTCTCTTTTATAACAGCCGCATCAGAATCTTTTCCCTTAACATTAGCAAATGCCGCAAGTTTATTAGAATTCTGTGATTCACTTTTTAATTCAATCTCATATATTCTTGAAATATAATGTCTGTCATCTGTTTTTCTTACATGGAACACTCTGTCTAATATATAAACATTATCAAGAAATCCCCAGTCATTAGAAATAAAATCGCCATTGTCACCTCTTACAATTCTTATCTGTGTCTCACTGGCATCATTTATTGTTACAGTTCTGTCCGTTTTCATTGCAAGTCCACCCTGCATCATTGCAATCTCATCGGAAGTTGCCCCCGGCATACCAAAATTATGTGTCGGTATATGACTAAACATTTCTAACGTTCTAGGATATGTATAGGATTTCCCATTATAATATCCCTCTACGTATTCAGACCCATTTCCCCATGTCATAGAATCTCCCCAGCAAGAAATCTCCCTGTATTGTCCGTCATATGGTATACATTCAGACGTCATAGTTCTTGGAGGCAGTTCCCATGGTGCCTGATCTTCATCCGGCAATTCTTCCATTAATTCTTCGGCTTCTTCTTCCGAAATTTCAGTTTCCGTCTCAGTTTCCGTCTCAGTTTCCGTTTCCGTCTCAGTTTCCGTTTCCGCCTGGGTTGTCGTAATTTTTTCAGTCTCAGAGAGTGCCTCTGTCGTCAATACTTCCTTATTCTTAGGTCTGTTGACCTTTTTCCAGCCTACAACTCCACAGACCGAAGCTATAACAATAATGATTACAAACAATGATGTAACAGCAATATTCTTCCTGTCGCTGAAAAAAACATTTAGTCTTTCGCCAAATTTTCTCAAATTCTGATTATTTTGTTTTTTATTTGTTCCTTTCCTTCTTTTAAGTTTAATTTTCAATGACTTTTTCTCCTTTTCTTTCCAGCATTCCCTCTCAGTATTCCACATATCTATATACGTAATACTACATCAGCCAGCAATCAGAATTATACCACAAAAACAATAAAAATAACTCTAAAGCAAAAAAGATTATTAAAACAATAGAATCAATAGTAATTACTTTCTTTTTATTTTTTAATTCCAAATACTCCCGTCCACCGGCAGTCATCAAATCATACACACCAATAAATATGACAAATGAACCTATTATAAATCTGCATGTGCTCATAACATGTGATGTTAGTGGGACAAGAAGAGCTATTATTCCAAAAAATGCCATTGAATAATATTTTCTGTAAATCATATATGCATATACAGCAAATGCTGCAATACAGAACCAGCCCATATATGTATATCTTGGTTCAATCTGCCCGGTACACGCTTTCCACATAACTCCAATTACAGGAAAATATGAATCTTCTCTCCATGCAATCTGAACATGCATGAATGCCCACACATCTCCGCAGAAAAATCTCAAAAATGTCATATATATAAATGTTCCGAGAGGACAAAGCATAACTGACAATATCTCTTTCGGCGTCTTTATAAAATGAACCACAAAATCTCTGACGTTTTGCCAGATTCCTGCTTTTTTGCTGTCAATAACTGTATTTTTATTCTTATAGTCAAGATAAAGTTCGATAATCAGTGCAAATACAAGTGTACAGCCCACAATTCTTGTTGCACTTGCAAATGCAGACATAAGTCCCGCAATAAGCCATTGCTTTTTCTGGCTGAAATAAAAGAATAAAACAATAAACATTATAAACATCGCTTCAGTATAAACAGATGCACAGTAAAATGAATATGGTGCCATAAACATAAGAACTCCAAGAAGAATTCCATAATTATTATTAATATCCGGCTGTGTACCATTATTTATTTCATATCTGTCTCGAAGCCATTTTATACCAAAATATGCTGCTATATAAATACACACATTTGATACAAACATGCCAACCCAGTACGTATCGGCTTTCCAGAATGTGAGCAGTTTCACAAACTGGCAGACAATAACATACATCGGAAAGAACGCCCAGTTCGCCTGCGGGTCAGTATCAAGAGGAAATGTATATCCATTATCTACCATAAACTGGTATCTTTTTGCATCCCACTCATTCATAAGGAAACTAAATGACCGGTTTGTTCCCATAATTCCATTGTATACCGGTACCATAATAAGCATAACCACCCTTGATAGTACAAGTATAAAAAGCAATTGAACAGCCAGTCTGAAATTACTGTTCTTTTTGTATTTTTCAATCAAAGTATTCATTCTTTATCCCCTATTTGGACAGCTGCATCAGAACAGCTGCATCAGCCTTATAACAATCTGATAAATCAATGCCGGAATTGCCGCTACTACAGGAATTAAAAACATTGCAACAATTACAATATTATAAAGTTCAAGATATATGAATGCTGCACACATTTTTAATAAAGCTGGCACTTTCAATTTTGTAAACTTCAAAATAAGTGCTGATGCTATCATCATAATAAGTGTTGCTAAAGATATAAGCATTCCTGCTTTTTTGCCTTTAGGCTCAAATGTCATCTCAATCACATTTTCACCTGCATGAATATCAACACCTGTAAAAAGTCCGCAGACACTCTTAGCTTTTACTTTCTTTCCATTCACCTTTACATTCCAGTTATCACTGTATACAACAGGAATAAGTGCCATATTATTTACACCGCTTCCGTTAAGCTTAACTGTAAGCGAATCTGAAGTATATGATGTCTCACAGTAATCATCGGCATGTTTATCAACAAGTGACTGCATCTTATCCATATCAAGTCCGGCAAATGATACCTCACTTACCTTCAGATACCATGGGTCATCATATTCAACTCTTATTGTAAAATTCTCATTCTCAAATGTGCCAAGATATACGAGATTATTATTATAATCTGTAAAATATGCTGTATTCTTAACATCACCAAGTGTCGGAACAAGAACCGCTTCACCATTGACATATATATGCATTGAACTTATAAGCCATGAAGCATTAGCATCTGTATTACGGTTATTTACATCAACAATATTAATATAAACAGCCTGTTTTCCATCTGCTCTTACATTATACTCCCTTATAACCGATGACTCTTTCTTAGTATATGACATGCCATTAACAATATCCTGTGTGTCATTAGTGAGTGCCTTGTAGAAAATATTATGTAAATCTTCCCAGTTGCCGCTGAAATCCTGACGTGTAATGTTTTTATTTACACTCATTGCAAAAGGAAGCTTGTAATTAGCATCATATAACGTATAGTCTCCATCACTTCTTAATGCTGTATACATCTGTGAATCAAGTTCATTCACATTGACTGCCTGAGTAACATGAAAGAGTGAATTAGTAAATACCGTGCCGCCTGAATCAAGAAGCCAGAGGAAATACTTAGAGTAACCAAATTTCTTTGAATAACTCTGTGTATCACTCTGAAGTGCCGCCGTAAAGCTTGACATTGCACTTCTCCTTAAAATAAGCGGATAGTTGGCATTAAGGCTTATATCCGAATTGACAATTCTATCAGTCACAGACTCTTCAATATCAAGTGAATCTTTTACTTCATTCGCAGCCTGGACATAATCGCCATACTGATATGGCTCATATTCATAAAACTTAGGTGGTCCGATAAGCGAATATGCACCAATAAATACTTCTATAGCAACTATCGCTATAATAGTATTAAAATCAAATCCAATTCCATCTTTTTTAAGCTTTTTATTATAAAAAATAAATGCCGCTATAAATATCGCTATAAATAATATAAATGCTGCTAAGATGATATCATTTGAAGGAATAATATTATAAATAACTGCATATACAGCTGCCGCTACAACAAATATGACAAGCTGTTTTACAAGCTGTTTTTTATCAGCTGTCACTTCTTCAAACATCCGCTGTGCAAAATACGCAGCAACAGTTATAAGCGTAAATGCGACAATATATCCGTTTCTTAACGTATATCCGTTATACGAACCAAAATGCCACATAAGATTGATTCCTTCGACAACAATTGGCAGAAGCGAAATAAGAAGCAGGGAAATCATATATCTTATAGTATTCTTCTCTTCTTTGAACTTCTTCAAGCCCATAATTATTACTGCTGCTGCAAATGCCATTCCATAGAGCATCATCCATCTCTGAAATGCTGCCATCTGTCCGTCAGATATAATAGCACTCTTTATCCAGCCGATATACTGCGATACAATTCCCTGTCCGGAGCCACCTCTCTGTGAACCTGAAAGCTGCATCATTACAGGCACAAGCACAAAACATGAAAGCCCAAGTCCTGCAACAGTTCCGATTCCAAGATTCCATGCATGTTCCTTAATTTTTTCTTTCTTAGACATAAGAAGAACATACGCTCCGCTTATAAGGAATATGTATACAAGCGACATGGCACCGAGATAATAGTTAATTATAAATACAATTGCAACCATTATTATGTAGAAAAGCTTTTTGCCTGTCTGCATCATATTTTCATATGCAAGCATAAGGAGTGGGAATAATGCAACTATATCCATCCATGGTGTAAAGCATGAACCATAGAGCACTGTATATCCGCAGAATGTATACATAAGTGAAAATGCAACTTTCATATTATATGAAAGGCTGTTATATTTTTTATTAATATATGCATACATGGCAACTGCCATAAATATCATTTTTACAAGCGTAAGTATTGATATACTTTCAAGTATCAGAGTTCTCGGAAAAAGATACAGCAAAAGATTAAAAGGACTAAGCATTGAAAATGCAGATATACTCATTGATACATTCGTGCCAAATCCTGTGTACCAGTCAAACCACAATGACGCCTTTCCATGCATCCAGTCCCAAAGATGTGCATAGAGTGGTGCTACCTGCTGCATATTGTCAAAATAATCTATACGGTTAGCTCCAAACGGCCATATACCTTTAAAAACATAAATAAATACAATAACCGCACACGTAATCAATCCGGGTATGGCATATAATTTTACTCTCTGAAATAACGATTTGTTGTCTTTCATAACGCCTCCATCACTTAATAATCAACCAGCCTGCATTATTCAAGGCAGGTACTCCACAGTGTAAAACTGCTTCCTCTTTCTGTCTCAAATTTTATTGTAAATAATTTATCACTCACAGCATTTCCTGCTTTAAAACTGTATGTTCCGTCTTTTTCAAACTCACCTATCTGCTTATCATCCGCATATACCTTTACGGCTCCTGTAACATTTTTTACCTCAATCGTATATGTAACATTATCCGCATTTTTTTCAGGAAGATAATATATGTAGCTTTCAGATGCATTGCTTACGCTTCCGTCATACTGCTCCCTGTTCCAGCCCTGACCTTTCCTCGCACATACATCCCATGTATAAGGACTTCCATTTCTGTCTTTGTATGATGTACAGATTTCTTTGGTTCCAAGTTTATAGCTTAATCTGCCATATCCCGGCCAGTCAGAAAGTTCATGCGTTATATAATACATCTTATATTCAATTCCTACTTTTGGGGTAATTCCCCACCACATTACAATTATATAAAATAATACCAATATAATACTTGCACTGTAAAGCACAATCCTTGTCTTCTTACCGCCGCTTTTCATCAGAAACCTGCCTTTTTATTTTACGTCGTAAAGCCCGCAGCTGATGCGGGCTTACATGACACATTGTGTCCATGTAACACATATATAAATACACTTCGTGTATTTATACATGTGTTACTATGCATGTGCCTTTTCCTTTAATATTAATGCTTCTTTTTCCTGAACTTACAAAGAAGCTCTCTCCCGCTTTGAACGGAACTTCCTGCTTATAATCATCTGCCTCTATCGTTCCGCTTCCCTCTATAAATACAAGTGAAACAAATGATGATTCATCTGCAACAATCTTAACTTCGTCTTTTATCTCATATTTGAGACATTCAAAGTATTTGCACTGTACAAGACGTTCAAGGGAATAATGCTCATTTTCCTCAAGCATAACTTCCGTTGTATTATCTTTCACATAAGCTTTTGTGTCAACAACATCAAGTGCTTTTTTTACATGAAGTTCTCTCGGATTGCCATACTTATCTCTTCTGTCATAATCATACATTCTGTATGTGCAGTTTGAGTTCTGCTGGATTTCACAAATAATTATTCCGGCTCCTATAGCATGTATTGTTCCGGCTTTAACCATAACAACATCGCCCTTTTTAACTTCAATTTTATTGAGAATGTCTGTTATTGTATTATCTGCAATTCTGCGTTCAATCTCTTCTTTATCAGTATTCTTTTTAAGTCCGCAGTAAAGATATGAGCCCGGTTCACTGTCAACAACATACCACATCTCATTCTTGCCATACTCGCCTTCATTTTCAAGTGCATATTCATCATCAGGATGAATCTGTACTGACAATGCCTGCTTTGCATCAATAAACTTTATAAGGATAGGGAATCTGTCCTGTGCCTGACATTTCCATCCAAGACTTTCTTTTCCGATAATTGAAAGATAATCACCAAAAAGCATACCCTTGTATCTACCATCTGCTATACGGCTTGGTCCATCCGGATGTGCTGATAATTCCCAGCTTTCCGCAATAATATCATAATCGCATTTCTTGCCGAATACCGTACGAAGCTTCGTGCCGCCCCAGAGATTATCCTTAAATGCAGGGTCAAGCTTTATAACAGGATTATCCTGTGTTGCAATATAATTACCCTCAGAAGATTCATCTGTATATATCTTTACAATATCTCTCTCAGATACAACCTCACCTATTCCAATCTCTATAATAACAACATTTTTATCTGTTTTATTAGCAACTTTGTGCTTCATTCCAATAGGCACAAATACGCTTTCAAACTTATGATAATCTCTTGTCTCCTGACCGAGTGTGATAGTCGCTGTACCTTCAACAACAGCCCAATGCTCACTTCTCATCTCATGCTGGTGAAGATTCATGCTCATTCCCGGAAAAACTGTTACTTTCTTTACTTTGTACCCTTCGGACCATGTAAGAAGTTCATGAATTCCCCATTCACGATAAGAAAGTCTGTTGTAATCAAAATAACTTTCATACTTTTCACGGTTATCTTTTATTATATCTTTAATATCTTTTGCACGCTCTTTTGAAGAAACATAAACTGCATCTTCAGTATTTACAACTACTACATCATTCAAATCATTTGTTACAACAAGCTGTCTCTCTGCATTGTTTACGACTGATACATCTTCACAATTATTCTTTATTACATAATCAGAATGTGTCACACTGCCAAATCCGTCAAGATCACTTACATTGCCGACATCTTTCCAGCCAAATTCTGCCTCAACAACTTTTACAATACTGTTCTTTGAAAATACAATCTGCTCAATACTGCCTGTAGGAATATCTTTCATCACATTTTCAGAAAAGCGTATGCCTCGTCTTATTGCAGGAGTTCTTCTCTTTGCCGAACGACATGTATTATATAATTCAGGTGAAATATTTTTCACACTGTTTATAAGATCCCCAACTCTGTATATATACATTCCGCTGTTCCAAAGATATTCCTTATTCTTATACGAATCGCTTTCCGAATCGAACTGCTGTCTCTCGACAAAACCAAGCACATCCTCTTCATCTTTTATAATATAATCATATCCGGATGTATTCTCTGTCGGCTTGATTCCTATAGCAGCAACATATCCTTCTTTAGCAAGTTCCTTGCCTCTAAGCACTGCATTTCTATATTCCTGACCTTCTATTAAATGATCCGCAGTTACTACAAAAACAAGTTCTGACTGATTGCAGAACATATTTCCAAGCATAATTGCCGCGGCTGTTCCCTTTGGTGTACCCTCAAGAATCAGTCTGTATTTCAGGCTCTGGAATGCTTTCATCTGACCATTGACTATATTCCTGTAGCTCTCCTTTGTGACAATTATAAATTCATCACAAAATGGCATATTTCTAACGACCGTTTCCTGTAAAAGTGAACGTCCTTCTTTAATATTCATAAACTGCTTTGGATAATTCTTTCTTGACAATGGCCAAAGGCTGTCACCGCTGCCTCCGGCAAGTATTAAACATTTCATTGTTTTTCGTATCCTCCTTGTATTGCAATGCAAACTAAAAACAATAGTTAATTTCCTGCGGCTTCTGAACTTCCGGTTTCACTACCACTTTCGCTTCCACTTGTGTTTCCACTATCGCCTGAACCGCTTCCACCTGTGCTTCCGCTGTCACCTGAACCGCTTCCGCCTGTGCTTCCACTATCGCCTGAACCGCTTCCGCCTGTGCTTCCGCTGTCACCTGAACCGCTTCCGCCTGTGCTTCCGCTATCGCCTGAACCGCTTCCGCCTGTGTTTCCACTGTCGCCTGAACCGCTTCCATCTGTGCTTCCGCTGTCACCTGAACCGCTTCCGCCTGTGCTTCCGCTGTCACCTGAACCGCTTCCGCCTGTGTTTCCACTATCGCCTGAACCACTTCCATCTGTGCTTCCGCCTATGTCTCCACTATCGCCTGAACCGCTTCCATCTGTGCTTCCGCTGTCACCTGAATCGCTTCCGCCTGCGTTTCCACCATCTTCGGTATCTCCATCGTCAGATGTATTATTATTCTCATTATCTCCGGTAGCCTCAGTATCATTCGTTTTAGTCTGCGTTCTTCTAGTTGTTGCAGCCTCTGTCTGTTCATCAGTCTCTGCTGCTTTAGTTGTTGTCGTCTCTGCCGCCTTTGTTGTTGCATTATTATTTTTTGATGACTTCTTAGTTGTAGCCTCTTCTGCAGCTGTTGTAACAGGTGTCGGATTAAATGTGCTCTTTGACTTATTTTTCTTTATACGTCCGGCAATTGCAACAGTTGCCACTGCAAGCACAACCACCAATGCCGCACATATTGCTATTATTCCTCTCATACGTGCATCTGCCTTAATTCCATGATTTGCACTCTTAGCATCATATCTGTCAGAATAATTGTCATTATCATCAAAATCAATTTCAGGTACACTGTCATCGTAACTATCTTCATCATCTGTCTCATCCTCTGATGAATCCTCATCTGCCACATGTACTTGTGGCCCATCACCATCCAATGATACCATATCGAGTCCGAGCATACCTCGTATCTGCATAATCTGTGTGCCGATAAATGTGCTGTCAATTTCAAGTAAATCCTCAATCTCGTCTATCGTATAACTCTCATATGTAAACATAAGATATAGGAGTCTCTGTCCCTTTGAAAAATCCTCAAAATCTGTCATAATCTCATTTAACTGATCTATATCAAGAAATGCCTGATTATAATCAGCTGCACATTTTGCAAATTCTGAATCTTCACTTATTGAATCATAATTGTACTCTTCGGCAGAAATCTGTGTATCAAATAATTCACCATTCTGTTTTTTGCACACATTATAGACTTCAACTGTTGTAAAACGGGCAATCCACAAATGTATATCAAGTTCTTCATTATCAAACTCTGAAGCATTTTTGAACATTCTGACAAGAACGTGCTTGGTAAGCTTCTCTCTTGATTCCTTTGTTGTATAGACAAATGCAACAAGATTATAAACTTCCTGATATACAAGTCTTGTTAATTTTTCAAAGCTGTTTTTATTGCCTTTTTTAGAATCATTTAATAACTTAATTAATTCCCTGTCCTCTTTTTCCATTTTCATTCCCCTTAAACCAATTCTTCACTACACACTTCAAGTGCAGCTTTAATAACTTTATCCATATCGTAATATTTATATCCGCCTAATCTTCCACCGAAAATCACACGTTTTTCTTTATCTGCAAGCTCTCTATATCTCTGGTACAGCTCATTATTTCTTTCATTGTTAATCGGATAATAAGGCTCATCACCTTTATGCCACTCACTTGAATATTCCCTTGAAATTACCGTAACCGGCTGTTTTCCAAATTCAAAATGTTTATGCTCAATAATTCTTGTATAAGGAACTTCACGTTCTGTATAATTGACAACTGCATTTCCCTGATAATTATCAGTTGCAAGCGTCTCCGTCTCAAATCTTACCGAACGGTATTCAAGAACTCCCAGCTTATAATCATAAAACTGGTCAATCATCCCTGTGTATACAATCTTATCTGCCATGGAATCAAATTCTTCCCTGTTTGCAAGATAGTCAGTATCAAGCCTTACCTCAATTCCTTCAAGCATCTTTTCTACTATCTTAGTATATCCACCAATTGGAATTCCCTGATATCTGTCATTAAAATAATTGTTATCATATACAAATCTTAACGGCAGTCTCTTAATTATAAATGAAGGAAGTTCTTTGCAGTCTCTTCCCCACTGTTTCTCAGTATATCCCTTTATAAGCTTTTCATATACATCTTTTCCGACAAGTGATAATGCCTGTTCTTCAAGATTCTTCGGCTCTGTTATATTAAGGTCTGCAATCTGTGCAGCAATGATGTCTTTTGCCTCCTGTGGAGTGCTTATTCCCCACATCTTGCTGAATGTATTCATATTGAAAGGAAGGTTATATAATTCATTTTTATATTTTGCAATCGGTGAATTAATATAATTATTGAATTCTGCGAACTCATTTATATAATCCCATATAAATTTGTCAGAAGTGTGAAAAATGTGTGCACCATATACATGTACATTAATCCCTTCAACATTTTCACAATATATATTACCTGCTATATGATTTCTTTTTTCTATAACCAGACAGGTCTTCCCTTTTTTCTTTGCCTCATGTGCAAATACTGCACCGTAAAGTCCGGCACCAACAACAAGATAATCGTAATGCATCTTTATCGTCCTTTCGCATCTATTAATCATATACTTTTTTATTATATCAATTTTTATTTATATATGCAAATATCTAGTCATAATAATGTTTAAAATAAACTCTTATAAATATAGCCCATGTATCTTTAAACGCACGCCATATATCTTTCATTCCAATTCTTTTTGTATTCTTATCCCTTACATATACCACAGTTACAGGCATTTGTGCAATAGTACATCCTCTCCTGTTAAGTGCAACAAGCAGTTCTATGTCATATGCAAATCCTGAAGTCCTCACAAGATGTGCCACCGGTCTTATCGCTTCTGCACGAAATACTTTTAATCCTGTCTGTGTATCTTTTACATTAAGATGAAAAAGAATGAGCAGCATTATATAATATCCCATACTTATTATTTTACGTATTAAAGGATAACTTAGTTTTGAATCTTTGTGAAATTTGCATCCGATTACAACATCTGCATTATCATCAATCATCTTGCGAAGGTAACTCTCAAGCTGTGAAGGATTAAGTTCAAGGTCCGCATCAAGAAATGCAATATATTTTCCTTCTGACTCTGTTACGCCTGATATTATAGCCGTACCTTTACCCCTGTTTTTATCAGATGACACCATTCTTACTCTGCCATCTTCTTTCATGGCACGCTTTATTTCCTCTTTGGTCGCATCAGTGCTGCCATCATTTACCGCAACTATCTCAAAATCTTTTACAAATCCAGAAATAACAGAAATAGTTGTTTTAATACTATTGTATATGAGTTTTTCCTCATTATACGCCGGCATTACAACTGATAATTTTCCATCAAGATTAACCATAACCCCTCCAATAACGTAAAAAAACAGCAAAGTGTAAATCTATCCACTTTGCTGTCATATGTTTATGCCGGCAACGGGAATCGAACCCGTATGGGAGTATAAGTCCCGCAGGATTTTAAGTCCTGTGCGTCTGCCAGTTCCGCCACACCGGCTTAATGGGCGGAGAAGGATTCGAACCTTCGAAGGCATAGCCAGCAGATTTACAGTCTGTCCCCTTTGGCCACTCGGGAATCCGCCCTTATTCGAGCTATTGCTCACATTGATGTATTGTAACATACAATGCAAGCAATGGCAATAGTATTTATTTATTTCCACCTTTCTGTCTGTAAGCCCAGAATTTATTAATAAGAAAATTAAGTGGTATCGAAATTATCATATTAATAAACCAGCCCATATTGCTTGAAAATGTAGCTGCATCCCCAAGGAATCCAATATGTATTCTTGCAAAAAAGCTTATTATTGCTCCGCTGTACTGTGCAATATCAATAACATTTACCCAAAGGAACAGCAGTATGTTATTAAGAATAAGCCCTGTAAATGCATATGTCATATATGTCTTAATAAGCGTCTGCCACCATACACGGTGTTCCTTGTTCTTATCCTCTTTAAATACAAAAATATTCTGCATAAAATAAGCCCAAAGCACAGAAATAACCCAGCTTACAACGCTGGCAACAATCCATACTCCCGGTAATATAACTGTATTAAGCAAAAAATAGATTACACCTGAAACAATTGTATTGGATACACCGACAAGTCCAAATTTGATAAACTGTATAAATACGTCTAAAAAACCTTCTTTTTTATTTTCTTCCATCAGTCTTAGTCCTCTCTGCAGAATGTATTTAATGTCTCTCTGTAATTATCAGCTGTTCCGACATCATACACTTTACCATTAAATACAAATCCTCTTATTCCATATGTCTCTCTTACACTATCTAAAGCATCTGTGAGCTGTATTTCTCCCTTTGTAGTAATATTATTTTCAATATTATATTCCAATGCTTCAAACACTTCAGGTGTTAATACATACTGTCCATATGCACAGAAATATTTATCTCCGTCTTTTCTTGTTTTTACCTTTAACGAGTCTTTTGCATCTGCAACATTTGGTTTTTCAACCATTGAAGTCACTTTTAAAAGATTTTCCGACTCATTTTCCCATGTTCCGGCAAGGATGCCATAGCTTGATACATTTTCAAGAGGAACTGCCTGCATTGAAACCATCGTCTTGCCCGTCTCTTCATATGCATCGATAAGCTGTCTGCTGCATGTCTTATCTTCATATGACTGGTAAATCATATCACCAAGAAGAAGAAGAACCGGCTCATTATTTGTAAATTCCCTGCACTGGTACACTGCATGTCCAAAGCCTTTTCTTTCTTTCTGATATACATATGTTATCTTCTTTCCGATTCTGAGAATTTTTTCTTCATATTCTCTCTTTTCTTCTGAAAGCTTTGAAATATGCTCCTGTGATAGCGGACTGAAAAATTCATCATACTGTTTCTGTTCTTCCTCACCTATTACAAGACAGATTTCTTCTATACCCGAATCTTCAAGCTGTTCCAGCAGACATAAAATTACAGGTTTTACATATCCATCCTTATCTATAATCGGGAAAAATTCTTTTTTGATACTTCTTGTTTCAGGATATAAACGAGTACCAAATCCGGCTACAGGAATAATTGCTTTCTTAACTTTTTTACCCGGTTTTAATGTAAGCTTAAATCCTTCCATATCATACTTTTCTTTGATATATTTTATAAGTTCTTCCTGTGTCTTATCATCTTTTGCAAGGAACTGAATCGATCCATCTCCCTGAGAACCTACACCTTTTGCACCATATGTAAGCTCTTTTATCTTTTCATCAGCAAGAATAGAATGAAGAACAGGTGCTTTAAGTTCAACCGGAGATGCAGGTGCGACCATTTTATCAAAATGCGCCTGTGCTTCAACCATAAGTCTGCCAACTTCCTTTGAATCACCAGCTTCTATTGCCGCCTTAGCTTCGTTTATAAGCTTTTCATTATCAACACCCAATGCCTGCTGAACATTTTTTTCTATCTCTGTCTCGGCAAATGGATAACATTTATTCAAATCCGATAAAATTTTAACAGTGTCTTTTGTTCCATGAAGTTCTGCAAACACCCAGTAAAGCTGTTCTTTTAACTTTAACTTGTCAACAAAAACCTCATTTCCATCAAATGTCATAAGGACAGGTGAAACACCATATGCACATGCCTGATCCAGTCTTCCGCATCTTGATGGAGTTCTCTGCTCTCCATAAAATGCTATATTCATCTCACCCATAGTATTAAGCTGCAATTCATACATCTCATTAAAAGCTCTTGCAACAAGAACGCATATAGCTGCACTTGATGAAAGCCCGCTCTTAATTGGCAGATCCATCTCATCTATATGAATTCTTAATCCTTTAACCCTGTAATGGTCAATTACATAAGATGCAACGCCTGCAACATAAGAGAAAAATCCTCCCTCCTGTGCCGCCTGTCTTAATTTTGCCGAATCCATTTCACATTCAAATGAAGCACTCTTAAAGCTTTCTATTTCACTCTCAACTATAAACTTGTCCGACTCTGTTACTGTTGCATATATTCCCTGTTCAACACCTGTAACAATAGCATGACCCGGTACAATCTGTGCATTCATAACTCTATGTAAACTTGCCCAATCACTATGTTCGCCAAAAAGACATAAACGTCCCGGCACAAAAAGTTTCAACTGTCTGCTGCTCATAATCAATTTCTCCTGATAAAATTTATTTATATTAATTAGTGTCCAAAAATCACTGCCTCTTAGTATATATCTTTATTATTTTATAATGTAATTTAAAATGTGTCAATCAGCTTCAATATAATAAAGCCTGTACGACAATTCTCTTGTATCATTACTAATTCCAACCTGTTTAGGTACAAAATAACAATTTGTCTTTATCTGAATATTATAAATATCATCAGAAGACGGCTCTACATTGATGCTATATTCTGCATTTCCATTTATAACATCCAGTTCTTTGACCTTTTTGCCATTTACATATAATTCAACATATGGCTTCAAATCAGGCTGCTGTTTTATATACGAATCTTTTTCAGTGCCTATCTTTAGCTTCAATCCGTATTTTGTTATATCATTATTTTTTAATGTAACCTGAAACTCTCTTTGTGTCCATGAATAATCAGATGTTGAATCCATATCTAATATTCCTGTCATCAAATCAGCGACATCCTTTTCGCCAAAATTAATACGATTATCCATAACATTTTCTCTTTCAAATTTTATCCAGTTATTATCAATAACATCATATGCATACACATTTTTCAGCTTATTTCTCTCTATCCAGCCAGATACCGCCTGTTCATAAACATCGCTCTCCAAATCACTTACAAGTCCCCAGTTCTCCGGCTTGACACCGGAATAACCATTAATTGTCCTTATGTTATATTTATCAGCAATCTCACATGCAAATATCTGAAGTACATCCCTTTCATGATATACAAGTTTTTCATCACTGTCATTAAAATGTGTTATATAAAATGACTCACAGTCTGCCGGAACATCTGCCACATTTTCTATTCTTTCAACTTCATCAGCCACATTCCATCCAGATGACACTCCATCTGTTTTTATGCACGAAACAAAACCCGCAAGTATACTTAAAGCGACTAATGGTATACTTATCCTCTTTGAACCGATTCTGTTTGTCAGTTCATTTCCCATCATAGATGTAACGGCAGCCATAGGCAGACTGAGATAAAGTAGATATCTCACACCTGCTCTTATTGATGAACCACCAGGGAAAAATTTATATATAAACCACCACAATGACAGTCCATCCTTACTCAGTCTGACTGTAAGAAATATTCCAAGCACAACTGTTATCCATATCGTTTTTATCCAGCTGTTTTTTCTATCTTTCTTTACAAAGATGTAAAATCCGATAAATGTCGCAAGAAGCACTGGTGAAAAGCCCGCTGCATTTTCAAAGCTGAAACCTCTTGCATCAAGTTTCATTTTTGTAAGAAGACCACCCATAAGCCAGTTCTTTGATGATACATTTATAACATCAATCATTTCGGGAAGGTAATAGCATACTTCTGAATATTCCCTACCACTTGACATTTTAATAATCGACATTTCCATAATAAGAAACGGAAGTGCAATAATAATCAATGCAGCAACATATATAACAAAATCATATTTTACGGTCTTAAAAAAATCTTTTGTTTTATCCCACAGACCGCAGTCATTTACAACATTTAATATAATTCCCGTAATTATAACTCCCAATACAAAAAAAAACGTAAAAAAGAATATATACCATGCAGTGTAGAGAATAATTTCAGCTGTTATTATAAATAAAAATGCATATACGTTTCTCTTTTTTCTATTTTTCAAATTATTATAAAAGGAAATAACAAACACAGCTGCCAGCGGTATCAGACTAAGCGATACGAGCTGTGTATGATAAATATGTACTGCATATGTACTTGAAAACGAAAACATCACAGTACCAAACACAGACCATCCAGCACATAAATTTAATTTTCTATGCAGAAGATAATAAGACGAAACCGTTCCGGTCAGATGAACCAACATAATTGTATATTTGTATGCCCTGAAAATATCAAGTCCTACAACACGCAATACAGAATGTATGAGTCCGAATCCTAACAGCATATCAGAATATGCCAGCGTATTCTTTGCCGGATAAAACATTCCCATATCCATAATTGATGCCTTGCCTCTGAAAACATTGTACCAGTGTTCTGCAATAAGCATCGTCAGCCTTCCATCACTGCCATCACTTATAAGCTGACCTGTACCAATAATATTCCTGAAAAAATACAGTTCACCTGCAAGTAGAAATAACATTGCAAAAGCATCTATAATCAGTTCTTCTCTAACTTTTTTATCTTTCATATTCTTCTCACCTTATTACATTTCAATTATAAACACATAGTATATAATCTAACATTAAAAAAGACTTTATTCAATAGTATTTTTTATACTAATGAGTAAAGTCTTTAAATATACATATTAAATTAATCAGATTGTCTTCTTGAAATACTCAATTGTAGGTACAAGTCCTTCTCTTAAAGAAATCTTTGGAGCCCATCCGTTAAGCTCTCTTCCTGCAACTGTTATATCAGGCTTTCTCTGTGTTGGGTCATCCTTTGGTAAATCCATGCATACAAGCTTTGATTTTGTGTCTACCATCTCAAGTACGATTTCTGCAAGTTCACGTATTGTGAACTCTCCAGGATTACCAAGATTTACAGGTCCTAAGAAATCTTCTCTTGATGCCATCATTCTTACGATACCTTCAATAAGGTCGTCAACATAACAGAATGAACGTGTCTGTGAACCATCACCATATATAGTAATATCCTCGCCTTTAAGTGCCTGAATAATAAAATTAGAAACCACTCGGCCATCTTTAGGATCCATCATAGGTCCGTATGTGTTAAATATTCTTATAACCTTGATTCTTGTTCCGAATTCCCTGTTATAATCGAAGCAAAGCGTCTCTGCAACTCTCTTTCCTTCATCATAACATGAACGGATACCGATTGGATTAACATTTCCCCTGTATGTCTCAACCTGTGGATGTACGAAAGGATCTCCATAAACCTCACTTGTTGAGAACTGCATAATCTTTGCATTATTCTTTGTTGCAAGTTCAAGCATATTAAGAATACCAAGTACACATGTTTTAGTTGTATATGTTGGTGACTTCTGATAATGTGGAGGGCTTGCAGGGCATGCAAGATTGTAAATCTCATCAAGATTGTCAATATCAAGCGGCTCAATTATATTATGGTTGATAAATTCAAACTCAGGATTATCCATAAGTTCTTCAATATTTACCATACGGCCTGTGTAAAGGTTGTCAACACAGATTACATGGTTGCCTTCTTTTATAAGTCTTTTACAGAGGTTAGAGCCTAAGAATCCAGCTCCGCCTGTAACTAATATTCTTTTCATTTTAATCTCCATCTCAAAATTGCAGCTGCCATAAAGCAGCCGCATTTTGTAATAATATTATTTATTTAACTTGCTGCTGACACCAATCTGGTAATATTCAAATCCTTTATCAGAAAGGCTGTGTGCATCAAACTGGTTACGTCCGTCAAATATAACAGGATTTTTAAGTCTCTTCTTGATTTCAATGAAATCCGGCTGTCTGAACTCTTTCCATTCTGTTACAAGAATCATTGCATCTGCATCTACAAGTACAGTATACTTGCTGTCACAGTATTCAACATTCTTATTATCTTTAAGGTAGCATACTCTTGCTTCTTTTTCTGCCTTAGGGTCATAAGCCTTAACTTTTGCACCACGCTTTGTAAGTTCATTGATGATTGTGATGGCTGCTGCCTGTCTCATATCATCTGTATCCGGCTTAAATGCAAGTCCCCATATTGCAAATGTCTTTCCTGTAAGGTCTTCACCGAAACGCTCTACAACCTTTCTTGGAATCACATGCTTCTGTTCAAAGTTTACTTCCTCTACAGCATTAAGAATCTTTGTTGTATAACCGAAATCTTTGCTTGTCTTGATAAGTGCCTGAACATCTTTAGGGAAGCAGCTTCCGCCGTATCCACAGCCTGGATAAATGAATGAATAACCAATTCTCTTATCTGAACCAATACCAAGACGAACCTTGTTAACGTCAGCTCCAACTCTCTCACAAATATTTGAAATCTCATTCATAAATGAAATCTTTGTTGCAAGCATTGCATTAGCTGTATACTTTGTCATCTCTGCACTTGCAATATCCATAAAAATAATATTTTCATTGTTACGTACAAGTGGAAGATAAAGTTCTTTCATTACCTTTGCTGCATTATCATTATCTGTACCAATAACAATTCTGTCAGGTCTCTGGCAGTCAGAAATAGCTGTACCTTCTTTTAAGAATTCAGGATTAGAGATAACATCAAATGTAAGACTGCTTCCTCTCTTGTCAAGTTCTTCCTGAACCTTTGCACGTACCTTCTGTGCTGTACCAACAGGAACTGTTGATTTATCTATAATATACATATGATGATCCATGTACTGTCCGATGCTTTCCGCAACGCCTAATACATAATGTAAATCTGCACTTCCATCTTCACCCATAGGTGTACCAACTGCTATAAAACATATATCTGAATCAGCAAGTGCCTGATGAATCTTTGTTGTGAACTTTAAAGTTCCTGCCTTAAAGTTGTTCATAACAAGATCTTCAAGTCCCGGTTCGTAAATCGGAATTTCTCCATTCTTTAATGCGTTAATCTTTTCTTCATTAACATCAACACACCATACGTTATTTCCTAAGTCTGAAAGACAAGCTCCTGTTACAAGGCCAACATATCCTGTTCCTACAACTGCTATCTTCATCATATACCTCTTTTCTTAAAGTTATATTTATTAATAAAAAACCACTTGAATTATTTTATCAAAATAAAATTAATTCTTCAACACTTTTGTCAAATTTTATCAAGTTTTTTTGTTGAACTTATACAAATAGCTTTTGATAAAGTAATTAATCATTTCTTATAAATCCCATATCATCATAAAGCCATTGTACCACAGATTCTCCCGATATTTCTCTAACTTCCGTTGATAATCCGTCATTAATATTATACTTTACAAGAAGGCATCTGTAATTTCCCGGCTTCATTATTCTATGGTAAATCCATGTTCTTCTGTCATACTCCGCATTGTACTGTATAAATTTTTTATAATTCAATGCTGAACATATATATCCGAATGCTTTATTACCATCAACCTGAATCACAACATCACAATTATTTTCAACTGCTATCCGCCCTGCTTCTCTTGCATTTTCAATCAGGTCATCTGACTGTTGTAAATTTATAACTTCTGAATTATACAAAACACTGTCTTCTGAGATAATTTCTTTTATTATTATATTACTCTTTATGACCATTACTACAAGAAAACATAAGACCATAACTATACATCCCGCATATGTCTTTTTTCTGTTCCACACAGATTCATCATAACATGAGCACAAAAAAACAACTAATGCAATCATGTACGGAACGAACAACAGCATCCTAAGCTGGCCATATAAAAGTGTTCCCGGCATATAATCTTCCATTTTATCAAGCGACAGTATAGCAATAAATCCAAAAAAGGCAAACGCTGTCATTATAAGCGACTTAAACGCACCTCTGTATATGCATATCCATACAATCACAAGCATTACAATAATCCATACCGCCCCTATGGTCACTGGTGTAAACCAGCCTGCTATTTCATTAAAATCTGCAATATTTTCTCTTAAAACTTTAAGGCTTACTGCAGCATTATAAGCAGGATGAAGATTATAATCAGGATTATTTACATAAAACATTTTTATAAAGTACCCTGTAATAAATCCAAGCACATTACCGGCTATCAGCCCTGGAAAACGCTTTTTAATAAAATCTTTATCAATTTTATTATATAAAACCATTGCAAGATATGACATTCCTGCAATTGCAACAACTGTATTTGTTATAATGCACCCAAGATATATGCAATATGATGCTATGAGATATTTATACCATTTACCTTCTTCATTTATAAGCACACCACCTATTACTCCGAATATAAATCCTCCAACGAACGCCCTTGGAATAGATGTAAGCACATCCCAGTCATAACTCATAGCAGCATATACAAACAATATAATATAAGCTGCAACCATTCTGTTATTTTCAAGGCTTTTTATACCCAGATATAAAAATGGCAGTGTTGTAAAAATTAATGTTGAAACGGGAAGTGCCACATTAAGCGGTATATGAAGAAAATAAAACGGTACTGCCAGCAGTGATTCAATCATGCTTCCATATGACTGTCCAAAAAAACATGGCTCATGAAAATTAAAATGAGCAAACGAAACAGTTCCGTACCACATCAATGCCTGGTCATCATCAACATAATAAAATGAATATTTAAAAAGAATAGCACCCCTATATACCATTACCAGTATTAACAGCATATAAAATATAGTCTTTTCGATTTTAATCTGTTTGTCTTTCATTAATATCTCCAAAAGAAATCCTCTGCCCTTGATTATTACAAAAGCAGAGGATTCGCACATCTATATATTTATTTATATATAACAAGTTTTCTTATAAGGAAATTCCATATAAAAACAATACCTGTAGCTGCAATCTTACTTAATGTCTTGCCTAACGAACTGTCAAATCCCATCACAGTAACAAAAAGATACATGAGAATGAGGTTAAATAGCAATCCTATTGCACTTACAACAAATACAAGAAAAGCCTCTTTTGCTTTCTTATCTTTATACGTATTGTTATCTTTAAATGTTGTTATTCTTCCTAATATCCAGTTGGCTGTCGTTGAAAATATAAATGCAATTACTGTTGAAACAAAATAATTTATCTGCAATACATTTGCAAATATAAAGAACATTACCCACTCAACTATTGCAGCAACACCGCCAACAAAGAAATAAGATATAAATTGTTTTATGTTAGCTTTATTTAATAACTTCATTATTTTCTATATCTCCAAATGCAGTAAATAGCTCTTACGCCATCGCTGAAGCCAATCTTCTTACCTTCTTCATTTGTTCTTGGATAATATGAAATAGGTACTTCTTTGAATCTTACATTCATTTTTGCTACTTTGGCTGTAATTTCAGGTTCAAAACCAAATCTCTTTTCCTGAATATCAACAGACTGAATAATCTCACGTTTAAATGCCTTATAACATGTCTCCATATCTGTACATTTAAGATGTGTGAAAAGATTTGATAATTTTGTAAGAAACCAGTTCGCCATTCTATTAGCAAGATAACCTTTCATCTTAGATTCTTTAAATCTTGAACCATATACTACATCAGCTTCATCATTAAATATAGGATTTACAACCTGTGGATATTCCATTGGATCGTATTCAAGGTCAGCATCCTGAATAATCACAACGTCACCTGTAGCAGCCGCAAAGCCAGTCTTTAAAGCTCCACCCTTACCCTGATTAACTTCATGATAAACAATCTTGCTTACAAGAGGTTTTACATCTCTTTCAAGTACTGTTCTTGTCCCATCTTTTGAACAGTCATCTACTACGATGATTTCTTTGTTAGGAACAGGTGATTCCAATACCTTTTTCACAAGGTCAAGTATACTGTTTTCTTCGTTATAGCAAGGAATTACTATAGACAAAACTTTCTCATTATTAGCCATTTTTTACTCCATTCTTAAATAATATATTTTAATCAATTAGCTTTCGTCCATACATTCGTGGCAACGTCATAATAATAAACATTTTTGTCTATCTTATTAAGTTTAATCCACTCAGCGGCTTTTGTATGAATGTCTTTTTCCCATACATTATCAAGTTCCCATTCTTTTGGAAATTGTCCTGAATATCCATTCATATTTTTGAGATTATATTTATATGATACTTCCCATGCCATAAGCTGATATGAATGAAATGCATATTTTCTGTCTTCATACTTTGAATCAACTATATACATGACTTCACAGTCATCCGGTGGTGCCGATACTGCCTCAATGAATTTATTTTCACTCTCCATATTCCAATGTGCATATACCCCCTGTGTATTATAATTACTTACCCACACAAGAGCCGCAGCACATAAAGGCATCACAATGCCAAATATAAGATTCACTTTTTCTTTTTTTATTCTATTCTGAAGCATCTGTCCAAAATTTGCAATTACTATTGCAACCGGCATTACAAGATAATAATTGTATCGTACTGCTGCACGGATTGCACTTCCTCCTGGAACGAATCTGTATACAAGATACCAGAAAGATATTTCCTTAGACTGTACAAGAAGTATAAATGATACAAGTACGGCATATATTATTGATACAAGAACCATTTTGCTCTGGACTGTATAGCTTCCTTCCGTCTCAAGTGCCTTATATTTTTCTTTAAGATACTTCTTTCTCACATAGAAAAACGCAGCTACAAGAAGTCCCATTGTAAGTAATGAAAAGCCTACTGACATTTCTCCCTGATTAAGATATGTTCTTGACGAAAGACCAAGTGCCTTGATAAAACGACCTATAAGAAGATTATTATCGCCAACATTAAAGAAATCAATCAATTCAGGAAGCATTGTTGCAATCTCACTATATGAACGCTTGCCATACATTCTGCTTACCTGTATATACATCTTGAAAAATGGTATTGCAATACATATTGCATATACAACATAAGCAATAATCTCTTTATAGCATTTCTTTATATACATCCAGACATTACTAAATACCTTGTTCTTATTACTTGATGCAACACATACATATATTACAATAAATGTCGCCATAAATAATGCTGTAAAGAATGCTGTATACCAGCTTGTATACATTATAAGAACATATAATGTTATTGTCAAAAATCCGTAAACTATACGTTTAACTTTATTCTGAAAATTTTCAAAAAAGCAGAACATGAATATAATCAACAACGGAACCAGGCTGATTGTAATAAGCTGGGTATGTCCTATTCTTACATAGTATGCACTTGAATAAGAAAATACGATCACACCAAGAAGACTCCAAAGATTATTAAGCTTAAATTTCTTTTTTAACAAATAAAAAAGTGAATAGCTTCCAAATATATGAAATCCTATTAATACTATCTTATTTGCAAGGAACATATTCATTCCAAACAGTCTTAAAATGCTGTATGGAATTGCAAGTGCGAGAAGCATATCTGTATATGCCAGTGTATTGGTTATCGGATAAAATATATTAACAATGCTAAACTTTTCTTTGCCGCCAAATGCCCTGAACCAGTGTTCCACTAAAAGATTATTAAGACGGGCATCTCCTTCGTCTCCTATAAGCACGCCATTAAACATAACATTAGCAAAGAACTTGTATTCCAGCAATACAATTACAAGTAATGAAACTGCAAGTGTTATGTAACTTACCAATTGCTTATTTGTCTTTTTTTCATTCATATTATTTGCTTCTCCAATATGTCAAAGTTTCTTTCAACGTTTCATTTAAATCTATCTCCGGGTGCCATCCAACCTCATCTACAATCTTTGTAATATCAGGCTCAATTATAGGCACATCAACAGGCCGAAGCTTAGCAGGATCAACTTCAACTTTTATTTCACACTCTGACATTGATACGATTCGGTCCAATATTTCCTGAATACTTACTGCATTTCCAGTTCCAACATTGTATGTCTCTCCTCGTCTGCCATTCATCACAAGAAGTGCATATGCTTTCACAACATCTCTTACATCTGTAAAATCACGTTTTGCACTAAGATTACCAACCTTTATTACAGGAAGCTGTATCCCTTTTTCAATATCAGCTACCTGCTTACAAAAATCAGCCACAACAAACATCGGTAGCTGATTCGGTCCTATATGATTAAATGCCCGTACCATTATTACATCAAGTCCATATGCATCAGCATAAATCTTTCCAAGCATATTCTGGCATGCCTTTGTTGCCGCATATATATTACCCGGACGTACCGTATTATCCTCTACAATAGGACACTCGCTGCTTTTAATATGACCATATTCTTCACCTGAACCAATGAGAAGTACACGCGGTTTTTTCTCAAGTTCCCTAAGTACATCAAGCAGATTGGCACATCCTTTTACATTAACATCAATGGTAAGTGAAGGGTTTTTCCATGAATATGCAACCGATGACTGTGCCGCAAGATGAAATACATAATCCGGTTCTTCATTCACCAAAAGTTCTTTTATCTGCTCTTTATCAAGAATATTGAGGTTGGCAATGCCAACCCCATCTAAATTCAATGTTTCTTTTTCTGTTTTGGTAACTGTTACAGTATATCCCAAATCTTCAGTAAGATGTTTTGCAAGATATGGTCCGACAAAACCACCACCACCAATTATTAATGCTTTCATATAAAACCTCAATTAAAGCTGTGCAGCTTTAACTTCCTTTTCAGTTAAAGCCAAATCATTCTTAACCATTCTCTCAACTAATTCCTGGAATGAAATTTCTCTCTTCCATCCAAGTTTTTTCTCTGCTTTTTCAGGATTTCCTATAAGGAGTTCAACTTCAGCCGGTCTGAAAAATTCAGGATTTACTTTAAGAACGACCTTACCAGTTGCCTTGTCTTTTGCAATCTCGTTAACTCCTTCACCTTCAAATTCAACTTCCATTCCTGCTGCTTCAAATGCTGTTTTAGCAAATTCTCTTACAGTTCTTGTCTCGTTGGTTGCAATTACATAATCATCTGGTTCTTCCTGCTGTAATAAAAGCCACATTGCACGGACATAATCTTTTGAATGTCCCCAGTCCCTCTTTGCATCAAGATTACCTAATTCAACATAATCCTGAAGACCAAGCTTAATTCTCGCAACTGCATTAGTAATTTTTCTTGTAACGAATTCCTTACCACGTCTTTCCGATTCATGATTGAAAAGAATTCCTGAGCACGCATACATATTGTAACTCTCTCTGTAATTCTTTGTAATCCAATGTCCATAAAGCTTCGCAACACCATATGGGCTTCTTGGATAAAACGGTGTTTCCTCTGTCTGCGGAATAGCCTGTACTTTACCAAACATCTCTGATGTTGATGCCTGATAAAATCTGCACTCAGGCTTAACCATTCTGATTGCTTCAAGCATATTTGTAACACCTATAGCATCGATATCGGCCGTTGTACATGGTGTATCCCATGATGTGGCAACAAATGACTGTGCAGCAAGATTGTATACTTCATCTGCCTGTGAAATCTTCATAGCAGATACAAGAGAAACCAAATCCTGCATATCAGCATAAATGAAATGAATCTTATCCTTAATATGGTCTACATTACCATAATCAACAACACTCTTTCTTCTCATAAGTCCATACACATTGTATCCCTTTTCAAGTAAAAGTTCAGCAAGATATGAGCCATCCTGACCTGTAATTCCTGTAATTAAAGCATTTTTCATTTTACTTCTCCTATATTATAATTTATAAATACTGATTTTTGCCTTCTTCTCTAAGTTTTGCAAGAACCTGCTTAATCTCTCCTGCATTTTCCTTAGTTGAAACTAATGTTGCATCAGGTGTGTCAACAATAATCATATCACGAAGCCCTACAGTTGCTATAAGCTTCTTGTCACCTTCAATTACACAGTTTTCAGTATTAACGGTTACAACATTACCATTGACAACATTGCCCTTGTCATCATTTTCTTTGATTCTTCCTACAGCAAGCCATGAACCAACATCATCCCATCCGAAATTACCGGCAAGAGTATAGATATCTGATGCCTTTTCCATAATTCCATAATCTACTGACTGTGATTCAAGTGTTGGGAACACTTCTTTAAGAACCTTTTCTTCATCAGCTGTTCCTACTGAATCTTTGATTGTCATAAGGCCTTCATATGTCGATGGCATATATTTCTTAAAGCAATCTAAGATTGTAGATGTCTTCCATACAAACATACCTGAATTCCAGAGATATGTTCCATCATCAACATATTTCTTTGCATTTTCCAAATCCGGTTTTTCCACAAATCTTTCTACAGCAAAACTGCCATCAAGGACATCTGACTTATTGTATTTAATATAACCATATCCTGTCTCAGGATAATTAGGTGTTATACCAACTGTAACAAGGTTACTTCCCTGCTTTGCAATATTACATGCATTTACAAAAGTATCCTTGAATATCTCGTTATTCTTAATCAGATGATCTGACGGAAGAACTATCATTATTGCATCTTCATTTTTCTTTGCCACATGAACTGCACCAAGGCCGATACATGGAGCTGTATTTCTTCCAATCGGTTCACACAGAATATTCTCCTCCGGAAGTCCCGGCAACTGTGTTTTTACAAGTTCTCTGTAGTTTTCATTTGTAGCAATATAAACGTCCTTAATATCAACTATAGGACTAATTCTTTCAACTGTCAGCTGAATCATTGTCTTGCCATCATCTGTAAGTGACAAGAACTGCTTAGGCATATTAACACGGCTTCTTGGCCAGAATCTTTCACCTTTACCGCCTGCCATAATAAGAGCTGTTACTTTCATAATTCGCCTCATTCTGTGTCTGTATTTTTAGCTCTGCCTTTTTTCAGGCATAAATTCCTGCACAGTACGGAATCTAAAAAGCTTCTTCTCCTCATAAATAACAATAAATGCTATTCCATGACATATATCACAATTATAATTTTACTTTTTTCTTCTGTCAATAACATCCTGAAAATACTTTGTATACTTGTCCACTATAACATTCCAGGCAAACTTATCAAGAACATACTTCCTACCATTTTCACCCATCTGTTTACATTCTTCAGGATGCGAAAGCAGATATTCAATCTCCGCTTCAAATTCCCTGTAATTATCAAAATAAAAGCCACCATTAGCATCACTTGCAAAATATTTTGTGACATTACACTGGTTATGGACAAGCACAGGAGTCTCACATATCCAGCTTTCCATAACTACAAGCGAAAAACTTTCAAACTTTGAAGGCTGGCACATTACTGTTGCAGCTGCATAAGCATCATACTTATCCTGCATAGGAACATATCCAAGATCATATACATGGTCTTTAATCCTTGCTGGAATATTTACCTTACCACCACCGATAAGAACCAGTTTCAAATCATCAAAATGATGTGTTTTCTTATATTCTTCAAAATAATATATAAGTGTGTAGATATTCTTACCTATATCTTTCCTTCCTGCATATAAAATAAATGGGCTGTCTATATTATATTTTTCCCTGAATCTTTCTGCATCATACTCGTAATCAGTATATACACCTTCACCGAGCTCTCTTGCATCGACATTACTAAGGTCATACACTTTTGATGCGAGTTCCATCTCAGGTCTGGCATGGAAAATCATACCTGCAACTTTTGAAAATGCTTCTTTGAATCTGTCCATATATATATAGCTTTCATCATGAAAACATGGAATCATTACGGCACGGTCGATGCACTGCTGTATTCCATAATATGTTGTACCAAACATATATGGTATAAAGACAAATAAATCATAATCTTCTTTATGCTTTGCTATATATTTATAAAGATTAGGACTGTTTACATTTTCATCTGTAAATATTTTTTCCTCTTCCGGAGTAAGCTTATCATTTGACATAAGTTTTTTATTAACAGTGTTAAACAAATCTGTTTTTTGTTTTTTTACCTTAAATCTTCTTACTGTTATTCCATTTTCAACATATGCTTTCTGCTTATAATGATTAACACTCCAGCTTGAAGTGAATTCCTTTACACATGTTGTGAGTATCTCAACTTTTACCCCCGCATCATGTAAATGTGATACAAGACCTTTAAGCTCCATCTCTGCACCACCCGGAATATCAAATCCGAACCATGGTATTACAAATGCTATAGTTTTCATAATTATTCCTTTCTTTCTGCTTTATCACTTACTTTTTCAACCATCTGTGAAAATGAATCTATAATTTTGTCCCAGCGGTAATACCGGTCAACATATTGCACTCCAAGTTTCCCCATCTCTTCTCTCAGACCGCCGTCACAAACCATATCATCAAGCTGATTTGCAAACTCATCATAATTAGTATAATAAGTTCCTGCTCTGCTTATAACACAGTGTTGTTTTAACACTTCACATAACCCATTAACAATCACAGGTACTCCAAGTGCCAGTGACTCCAGAACAACAATCGAAAGGCTCTCAAATTCTGAAGGCATTATAAGAGCATCTGCTCCTGCCATAACATTGTATTTAAGTTCTTCTGACACAAATCCAAGACTAATAATATCGTCCCTTTCAGGAATTTCCATTACCGTCTTGCCCATTAGTACAAGTTTTACATCATTATTCTTTTCCTGCTTATATTTTATAAAATATTCAAATAACTGCTGGCATCCTTTATGTGTATCAATTCTTCCAACATAAACTATATAATTATCTATCCCTCTCTCTTTTTTGAACTTATATGGCTCTATATCAGGAGGAAGTTCTATACCTGCACCGCCAAACCCACCATTATTAATTATATTTTCATTATGAAATTTATTTTCCACAAAATTCTTTTCTGTCACTGTGCAATAAAAAATACCTGACGGTTTTGTAAAAACATCTTTATAAACATCATAATAAATTGTAGGCTCATCATGTGCTGTAGGAATAAGTATTGATTTATCAGCCACCTCTTTTATTCCGCGAACTGTTGTATAATAAAGATATGTCATAAATACAAACACATCATACTTATCTTTATTAGCTTTTATATATTCTATTAATTCCGGGCAATATGGACCTTGTGAATCAACCCATTTATCTTCAAGAAAATGCATGTTAAAAGGCTTATCAATAAGCATTGATAAATGTCCAAACCGTTTGATACTTCTTGGCTTTTTAACACCAAATCTTCTCACCAGTACTCCATTGATAACTTCATTATTCTTCTCATATTCATCTTTCCATGTAAGATAATCAACAGCCTTAGTGGTGAGCACCTCAACATCATATTTCCCATTCAAATGTTCAGCCATCTGTCTCATAAGAAGTTCCGCTCCACCATTCACTTCAAGACCGTATCGCTGTACAACTAATGCCAGTTTTTTCACAACATCCTCCAAAACAATTAGTTCTATAAAACATTTTCTCTTAACAGTTCATTAAATCTTGCCAGAATCTTATCATGTGCAAAATCATCAAGTCTTTCATTCTGATTTGCAATAATCTTCTTCTGAAGTCCTTTATCTTTTAATATCTTATCCATAAGAGCTGCTGTCTCAAGTGCATTTTTTTCATTTAAAAGTATTCCACCTTTTCCAAGCGTTTCACCAACTGCTGATGAATTGTATGCAACAACAGGAATTTTAAAATACATCGCTTCTACAAGTGGAACACAGAATCCTTCATGTTCACTCATGCAAAGAAATAAATCCGCAGCCTTATAACATGCAAGAATTTCAGCAAACCTGATGTGTCCTGTGAATATAACATTCTTAATGCAGTTAAGCTGGGCATATTTCTGCATTTTCAGCTTATATGTCTCATATCCGCCTTCATTTCCCACAAGGATAAGCCGGGAATTAGAATTGTAATACTTCTGATACAGTCCAAATGCATGTATAACATCCTGCTGGCATTTATTGCTTGCAATTCTCCCCGTAAAAATTATATTTGTAACCCCATCGTTATACTTGCCATATAATGGAGCATCTGGTTTTTTATCATAATCACTAAAAGCAATAAGTATCGGAAGTACATCTATCTTACATTTATAACCTGCCTTAATTAAATCCTGCTTATTATATTCAGAATCCGCAATACAATAGTCAACTTTATCGGCAAGCTTTGCTAGCTCTTCATAACCCTCTCGACAGTCTGCTGCTGCTGCCTTATTATAAGGTTCAAGCATTTCCGGTGGTGTAATATTATGATAAATCATGACCTTTTTGCATTTCATATCACCAAACATCTCATTAAGTTCAGAACCTGTTGACATATGATATAATACTATATCATCTTTATTCATATGAGGCATTTTTGATACTTCCTGTGCTGTCCCCTCCGGGAGCCTGCCATCTATATATTTTGCATATATTGCTGTATCATATCCCTGTTCCTCAAGACTTTTTTTTAATGCAACTGTATCATTTCCTATTGCATCGCCATAAGCAAGCGATGGCAGCATCTGTACTATTCGCATACATTTAACCTCCGTAATTACTTCTCAAGCTGACTTTTCAGTTCTTCTATAGTTTTTTCACACTTTGCAAGCTTTTTTTCCAACTCATAGAGGCGTTCATCTGTATCCTGAAATCTATCCGGAAGCATAGCAATAGCCCTATGCGTATAGATATTATAATCATTCTGGTCATCCACTATAGATTCAACATAAAAAGCAATAAGCTTTCTGTTAATTTTCTTAATAATCTTTGAGATTGGATTGCCGTAAAGCGGCTTGTAAGCATTTACAATCGCATGTGGTTTAGCCTTATCGAGATTAGCAATAAATTCCTCTTTATCATATACTGCATCAGAACAATTGAGTCTTAAATGAACATCCCTGAATTTATATTCTACATCTTCATAATGTTTTTCGGCTATTTCTTTTCTTATGCCCTGCATAATCTCTTCTACGTTAATTTCCTGCATTAAAATATCCTCCTGGTATTAATTCTTAATCTGCCATTTATGTGGTATTCTCACAACACCAATATCACCAACATTTGATACGACTTCAAATCTTATCGCCTGTTTATAAAAATCTATTGGTGCACCATCAGCACCGTATTCTATACTTACATTCATCCAATACTGACCAGGAATCAGATTTAAGTCAGTAAAAGTAATGTCATATTCACCATCTCGATTAACATCGAACTTTTCAAATCTTTCAATCTTAGTATTGGTTCCATAACACCAAAGGTCATCATTTCTGAATACGCCTATGCCAAAAACAACATCTTGTACTGGTTTATTCATCTTATATTTTGCTTTCAATGTCATAGTGTCCCCGGTTTTATATGTCGATACATCATGATCATTTACATCACACAGTTCAAGGCTGGTAAACATAATATCACCGCTCCCATAACGTGTGTTATTATCCCACTCTTCCTGACGCATACGTTTAATTTCTTCTTCTTTCTTTCTGCGTTCTTCTTCTTCCTGCTGTTTTTTTCTATCATCTGCTTCTTTTTTCTGTTGTCTTATTCTTTCTTTTTCCTGCTGACTGATTCTTTCTTCATTCATATAATTCAGATACTGAAGATGAACTTCCTGCGGTTTTCCTTCCATCTCAATAAGACCATCTTTAATCCAGATTGAACGTTCACATATCTGTTCAATCTGACCAAGTGAGTGCGAAACAATGACAATTGTTGTTCCCTGTGCCTTGATTTCTCTTAACTTATTAAAACATTTTGCCTGAAAATTAGCATCACCAACGCCAAGAATTTCATCAATAAGCAGAATATCCGCATCAACATTAATCGCTACAGAGAATGCAAGTCTCATATACATACCTGATGAGTATGTTCTTACAGGATTATCTATGAACTCCTCAAGTTCTGAAAATGCTATGATATCATCAAGTCTCCTGTCAATCTCTTTTTTATCAAGGCCAAATATTGATGCATTTGTATATATGTTTTCACGTCCGGACATATCAGGATGGAAACCGGCACCAAGTTCAATAAGACTTGATACTCGTCCGCACATTTCAATAGTTCCTGAATTAGGATACATAATCTTTGTAAGCATTTTGAGAGTTGTACTCTTACCACATCCGTTCTTACCTACAAGACCAATTGCTTCGCCCTTTTTTACATTGAAACTGATTCCCTTAAGCACCTGTCTCATCTCATATTTATTACGTTTCCAGAAAAGCATCTTTTCTTTTAATTCACTTCCCTTATCGTAATAAACCTTAAAACTTTTTGTTATATTATTAACTTCAATTGCATTTTCTTTATTCATACTTAAAACCATGCCTTTCTACCGGTATTCATTAGAACTCCTCAGCAAAACCTTTCTGAAGCTTTTTAAACATAACTTCGCCTATCACTATAAATACAATTCCCACAATTAATGCCAGAAGTAATGAGTGAAGTTCCGGCACTTCTCCGTAATAAATAATCTGTCTGTAGATTCTTATTATAGGTGTCATAGGATTAAGATTGAAAAGAAATACAAGCCAGTAACCTGCACCTGAATTCTCAACCATATCTACACCATACATAACAGGTGTAAGATACTGCAATGCCATAACAAATATGCCAAGAATATACTGTAAATCTCTCAGATATACCGTGATTGATGATACAATAAGTGCAATTCCAAGACATAATATATACTCTACTATCATAACAATCGGCAGACAAAGCATTGCATGAATATGAATCCCACGTCCTGCAATAATTACAACGCCAAATACCACAATGAACGTAAGTATCATATTAACAAACGCACTTGTTACAGTTGCTATAGGAAGTACTTCTCTCGGGAAATATATTTTCTTTACCATATCTTTTTCTCTCAGAATACTTGATGCACCATCCGTAACACTTGATGAAAAAAACATCCATGGCACGAGTGCAACGAAAAGAAACAGATAATACTGCTCATAACTTGCTCTCATAATTACCGAGAAAACTATTGTATATACAACAAGCTGTAATAACGGGTTAATAAATGTCCATAAAAATCCAAGAACCGAACCTTTATATCTTCCCCTTAAATCTTTTCTTACAAGACTGAATATCATTTCCCTGTATTCGTATAATTCTTTTAAATGCTGCATACTGACCTCCATTCGTATTCACTAAAAAGCTGCATACATAAATCCGCTTGAACCCGAATCTGTATAACCAAACAATAATGCCAGAATAATAATTCCATAATAAAGCAGCCATCTTACAGCTAATGGCTTTGATGCTATCGTTTCCCTTATCTTAATGCCTTTTTCTTTAAAAATTCCGACAATAAATATTACCACACACCCTACTGCTATGACAATATAATCTTTTGGCTTTAATTCAAACTGTTTAAATATATCCCATGTCAGCAGCTGTACATTTAGCTTTGTAAACATCTCTGTCATCATCTTAACAGCAGTTCTCATTCCCAACGCACAGCAGTCGAATATCCATCCGATATTTACAAGAATAAATGTTCTGATTATCTTAAATATCTTCCAGCCTCTGCCATCACCGTTAATATGAAACTTTTCTAGTCCCTTTTTATAAATCGGTTCACACAGATTGCTGAATGCAATTATGATACCATTATATAAACCATATGCTATATAACGCACTTCAGCCCCATGCCATATACCTACAATAAAGAATATTACAAGATTGGCAAAACATATCGGAAGCGTTCTTCCCAGATGATTACCAAGATGCTTCTTTCCCCATTTACTGAGTTTATTCATGCCTTTAGATAATGACATCGGATAAAAAATATAATCTTTCATCCATGTACCAAGTGTTATGTGCCACCTTCTCCAGAATTCACCAATTGACTTTGAAAAAAATGGCTGTCTGAAATTCTCATCCATCTTGATTCCAAACATCTGAGCCACACCTATTACAATATCAATACCACCTGAAAAGTCACAATACAATTCAACCGAATACATTAGCACTGCTGCAATTGTAACAAATCCACCATATTCATAATACTTTCCAAATACAGCTTCTACAAACACATATGCTCTGTCTGCAAGAATAAACTTCTTTGCAAGACCCCATATAACTCTCTGAAAACCATACTGTATATTTTTAAGTTCAAACTTATTGCCCTTAAAAAGCTGTGGTGCAAGCCTGTCATACCTTCCAATCGGTCCTTCCAGAATCTGTGGAAAGAATGATATAAAAAGTCCCAGTTTAAATATATTTTTTTCATAGTCATACTTGCCCATGTATACATCTATTAAATATGATGCCGACTGGAATGTGTAGAATGACAATCCCATTGCCATAATCATTTTACATGCAAGAGAATGTGCATTAGTAACTCCTATAGAAACAAAAAAGCTCTCAAAATTAATCAGGAAAAACTTTGAATATTTTAAGACAGCAAGAAGTCCAAACGTAAGTACAAGTCCTCCAGCAAGAACAAGCCTTTTCTTTTTCTTTGTTTTTTCCTTGTATTTTTTCTTTTCATCTTTTGTAAGTATCTCTTTATTTTGTGCAAGATACTTTTTAGATGAATCATTAATTTTCCAGATAAGCATCGCTGCAAAGTAGATAATTACTGTATCAAATACCATATATAACGAGCTTTTTACATTGTATCCCCAATAATAAACATAGCTCATTATAAGAAGCCAGACCCAACGAAACTTAGCAGGCAGAATATAATATACCAGAAGCCCGGCTATCAAAAAAGCATAAAACACTGTTGATGTCAGTGACATTTTTTATTCCTCCGTAGTCTTAAAAAGTTCTTCAAAAGAATCATAAAAATAATCCTTCATATTGAGAATTCCATCTATATGTTTATCTATAACCTCACCGAGAACCTGTGAATATTCTTCAGCCAGATGACCCTCCATATGGCCTTCTTTATCCGCATAATCATTATCCTCTCTCGGGAGGACATCCATTCTCGCCTTATTAAAATTGTAATATGTTACTCCAAGCTCACCAAAGAACTTTTCAAATTTTTCATTAACAACATCAAGTCCAAGTCTTTTAACACTTGATGGAGTGATAGGTGATGTCACACATATAAGTTCAATTCCGTTTTTATCACAGTATTCTTTTATCTTTTTAAAATATGCGACAGGATATGACTGCATTTTTGTAAACTGTCGTCCTTCCCATGTCTGCACATATCCTTCACCTAAAGGACCACCTTCTATATTATCACGATAAAAAAATCCCTGTCCCTTATATGGACCTTTTGCATCTTTAACATCAAGTGAATAAATATTGGCATTTTTATAATCCTCTGAATTTTTCTGGATTATATTATTTTTCACTGCTGAAAAATCCGTAGGGTCGCAATAAACATATCTCTTTGTAAATGCACTTCTTATATCCATGTATTCACTGTTATGAATAAAATAATCCCACTTGGTCAAAGAAAGCCAGCTGAACTGGTTATATATAAATGTTTCGGCGAAATAGCCCTCTTCCTGTGGGCCAAACCAATATTGGTAGTCCACATCAAATATCACTCTTTTAACATCATTATTTTTACAACTCTCTTCAAGAACATAATATGAATCTTTTAATGTTTCTCCGGGAATTGCCATACTTAATGTAACTGTATCTGCCTGGCTGTCTATCTTTGCCGGGTCAATAGCACTTCTTGCATGCGAAGCACCAAGTACAATTGTATCATAATTTTCATCATCTTCATTTACATGCTGCAATATATAATGTATATATCCTGTCTTTGCAAAGCAATAATCACACACACCGATTATCACAATAAGTCCCACAATAAAAATCAAACTTTTTATATAAGGAAGTGCCTTTTTCATTTTGCTATCCATACCTTTCCAACGCCTGTATTTATATATCATCAGGCACAAATCCAGCCCATTATAGTCTTAATGTACCTCTTTGTCAAACACTCCGTGTATTTTTCTGATTCTATCACTAACAATATCTGCCGAACGCTTATATGCAAGATGTTCTTTCGCATAATTCTGACCATTCACGGCAATTTTATTGTAAAATTCTTTATCTTCATAAAGTTTTTTCATAAATTGTGCAGCCTCATCCACGTGTGCATCAGCCCAGAGATTGCCTTTCTTAAAAGGCTCATAATCTTTATCAAGTTCTTTCATGTCGTAGCCAACCATGCAGGCTGTATCGCTGTTCATAAATTCTGTATTGCCAGACCAGTTTGTCGCAATAACAGGCGTTCCGACATACATTGCCTCTGCCATGACAAGCCCAAAGCCTTCCGAACGATGAAGAGAAACATAAACATCAACATCAGCTATAAGTGAATTAACTTCTGTTTTGTTAAGATGTCCACACATATAATAAATATTATCATCTTTATCCACAACAGAATTGATTATTTTCTCGTCATCTGTTGATAATTCTGCTTCACTTATCTTAATAACAAGACCAACATCTTTATACTTTTTCTTTGTCTTTTCATCTTTACAAAAGCCCTCTTTAAATGCCTTTATCGCAGCGAGAGGATTCTTTCGTTCCATTACACTTCCACTGTTAAACATTACAAGAAACAGGAATTTATCTTCCGGAAGATTAAAATGCTTCCTGTCATACTTTTCATCCGTAACAGGTGCAATGCAGTGTGGAACCGTAATTACCGGCTTGTCCGTATATTTTTTCAATGTATTTGTAACAAAATCGGACGGAGTCCACACTTCATCAACAAGCTTAAATGCCGGAAGCCATTCTTCCGGAAATGTCTCTAATTCCCATGCCCAGTATCCGATATTATATCTGTAATCCCATACTTCTTTTCCAAGACTTAAATATGCAACCATAAACTCACTCGCATTTACATGAATGACATTAATATCATATGGCAGTTCTGTTGTAAGCCTGTCATCATAAGTCTCATTTGTTCTTGAGCCTCCAGGTGGAACAAAAAAATCTCTTATAACATGTGCTTCATTGTTTTCATCAAGAAGTCTGCACATTATTCTTGCACTCTGTCCCAGTCCATTATCGCCTTTAATATTACCAATTACATTGACGCCCTGTTTATATTTTCCCGGCTCGTACTTCGCAATTGAATCTGCAGAAAGTTTATCAGTCGCATTATTAATAATTCCTGCTTTCATCTTGCTTAAAAGCTTCATCGGAATAATCTTTGTAAGCACCGGTCTCAACGCTTCTCCGGCATTTAAAAAAAACTTAGAAAATCCCATAAATTCTCCATTTCTAATTCCTTGTATTGAATTTTTTCAAAAATATTATTTATTTTCCATCTGCGTATTGATAAAATCGCGTACCATTCCACCAAGCCTGTCCGGAGTAAATTTTTCGAGTGCATTTTTATATGCATTTTCGTCTACAATTCCCACACTTGCCTTTTTATCAAAATTATGCATTGCCTGCGAAAGATTTTTTATCTGTTTTTCCTCTCCTCCGTCAAGACTGAACCTTTCAACACAGTTTCCAACAACTTCATCGAATATTTTCAAATCACTGGCAAGTATCGGCTTATTATGTTTCATAACTTCAAGAAGCGGCATTCCAAATCCCTCTGCCATTGAAGGAAATACAAAACATGAACAATTATTGTACAAATCGTAACGTGTGGTGTGTGAAACATATCCCAGATATGTCATGCCATCAAGTTCTGTGAGTGCATCTTCAACAAGCTTGCCAACATCTGTTTCCTGCATTTTACCAGCAAGGATAAGCGGCCTTGTGCCACCTGTCTTTCTATACTCACGATATGCCTTTACAAGTATATCCACGCCTTTTCTCTTTTCCATATTACCTACATAAAGAAAATAATTCTCATCTTTTGGCGGAACATACCGCGTAAGCGGATTAGATATGATGTATGCATTACAGCTTGCTATCTTTGCAGCTTCTGGAAAATACATACACGTATCGGCTTTTGTCTGCTCTGAATTGTAAAGTATCATATCCGTTCTCTTTAATGTACGTTTAAGATTAATATGGAAATACGCACTGTATACTTTTCCAAAATATTTTACATATTGTATAGGAAACATATCATGTATTGTTATAAGTGTTTTAAATCCCTTTCCCATATTTATAGGAATAATCGTATTTACTTCCCAGAATATATCCGGGCTGACGTTCTTTAATTCATTTCTTATAAAATTAAAGTAAAGATAAACGCCCGCACTCTTGTATACCGGTTTACCCCATGATATAACCCTGATTCCCCTTGCTTCAAATCTTTTTATATACTCGCTTTTTGCAACATCGGTAAATAAAACCCATTCAAACTCGTCATAATTAATAAGCTGTTCAAGGAAATCATTAAGATACATTCCTACACCGCTCGGTCTTGAGCCGAGTGTTCTTGCATCAACTACAATCTTTATTTTCCTCATTTTATGCCTTTCCTGCTTTCATACGCCATGCGGTATTCCTGATAATCTTTGTAAAACCGGATATTGTCTCCACGAATAACTTTTGCAAGGACTTCCGAATACTTTTCTGCCATCCAGCCCATCATGTGACCTTCCCAGTCTGCAAAATCATCATCTGTTCTTTCCAGTTCATCAAGTGATACAAGATTAAAATCTATATATCTTACTCCATTCTGACTGCAAAGATTGGCAAACCATCTGCCTGTTTCCTCTGATACTCCGTCCAGTGCTGCCTTCGGCGTAATAGTCGTTGTAACGCATGTAAGCTCTATATTATTTTTTTTACAAAATTCAACAATCTTTTGAAAATATTTCAGAGGAGTTTTTCCCACATCATTTTCATCCCATGCAAATGGTTCAAATTGGCCTTTATCATCTGCACGCTGTGTCCTGTAATAAAAACCTTTTCCTTTATATCCACCATAAGCATCCTTGTCTATAACAGCACTTATATCATAATCCCTGTATGCTTTCGACATCTTGAGTTTAATATTGCTTTTTATTCCGCTAAAATCTGACACCCATGAATTTTTATTTACAAAAGTTGTTCTGAAATCTTTATCAAGAAGGTTATTCCAGATAAAATCAATTTTTCTTGTAGATAATGGAAGATGCGAATACACAGCCGTCTCAATAAATTCACCGCCCTTGTAATTGCACCAGTACTGATAGTCCATCTCAAGTATCACTTTTTTAATCTTATTGTGTGCAGCCGCCTCTCTTAAAAGATAATAATTATCTCTTATAAACGCACCCGGAATACACAGATTAACGGCATTATCAGAGGCACCATACTCATCAAGTGCAGCCGGGTCAACCCCTGCCCTGCCATGTGAAGCACCGATTATAACTGTATCGTAGCCATCTTTCGTACCAGGATTGTCAACCTGATGAATTATATATCTTGTGTATCCTGATTGGGCAAATATAAAATTGCACGCATTCATAAGCACAATAACCACAATTATAAATGCAGCTGCCCTCATAATTCTTTTAAAATTGTGCATATAAGAAGCCTCCTGTTTCTGCTGAAACATATCCTAATACAGGAATTGACATAACAAGCATAAGATATACAGCCCATCTTAATATAAGTGGCTTTTTTGCAAGTGATTTTCTTATATCAATGCCTTTTTCATTTATAACTCCTACAATAAACAATGCTGCTATACCAACTGCTATTGCAAGCATATCCATGCTTGAAAATTCCATCATTGCTCTTACGCTTCCGTCAAACAACGGCTTTATGCTGAAATTGACAAATACATTTTTTATAAGAACAAATGATTCTTTAAGATTTGCTGCATCATCAAAAAACCAGCCTATATTTACAAGTATAAATGTTCTTATAATCTGAAATACCCTGTACCATTTCGCATTTTTGTTGATGTGCGTAACTTTGAACATTTTCTCATACACCGGCTCTAACAGACTGCTTGCAGCAATTATTATTCCGTTGTACATTCCATATACAATAAACTTCCATGCAGCTCCATGCCATACGCCTACAAGGAAAAATATAAGTAAATCAGCAAGACATATCGGAAGTGTTTTTCCTGCAAATGTGCCGAGATGTTTTTTCATAAACTTTGAAAACTTCATCATTTTCTTAGATAGACTAAACGGATAAAACACATAATCTTTCATCCACGTTCCAAGTGTTATATGCCACCTTCTCCAGAATTCTGAAATTGACTTTGAAAAAAATGGCTGTCTGAAATTCTTGTCAAGCTTGATTCCATATAGCTCAGCTGCACCTGATACAACATCCATTCCACCCGAAAAATCCGCATATAACTGCAGGCAGTATGCAAGAACTCCAACAATTACAAATATTCCGTTATAATCATACGGATGAAGAAATACTTTGTCTGCCACTACCCCAATTCTGTCAGCAATAACAATTTTCTTGAAAAATCCCCACAGCATCAGCTGAAGTCCATATTCTGTATTCTCAAGGCTGAAATAATGTGGTTCGTTAAATTGAGGGCTTAATCTGTCATATCTTCCAATTGGTCCCTGCATAATCTGAGGAAAAAATGATACAAATAATGCAAATTTAAAAATATTATTGCAACATTCATATTTATCCCTGTATACATCTATTATATAACCTGCTGACTGAAATGTATAAAATGATATTCCCAACGGAAGCAGCAGCTTAAATGTCGGAATTGTATCATATTTTCCTGTAAACACACCTATAACCGCATTAATATTTTCTATTGCAAATGTGTGATATTTAATCACTGCAAGTATTCCGAATATAATAACAAGAAGCAATGCAACTATAAGTTTTTTTCTTCTTTTGACATCTTCTTTTATCTTTTTCTTTTCACTTCTGTCTGCCTGTGCCGGAATATTTTTTATTCTCTCATTTTCTTTATTTAGAAATACTCCTGCAAAATAGGTAACTATTGTCGTTGTTATTATAAAAATTATTGTCTTATATCCTGAACAAAGATAATAAAAACAGCTCAATACAAGAAGCCATACCCACTGCATTTTCTTTGGTATTATATAATATACAATCACTCCTGCCAGCAAAAACAGCAGAAAACCCGTTGAAACTAATGACATAACATCTCCTCATGCACTATTCTGTCTTAACATGCCATATTATAAATCAGCATATACAATTTTTTCCTGAATAATATATAATAATACCATACATACATACTATAAATCAATTAAAAGCATTTAATTGAAGCACACAAACACTCCTGCCTCTTTTGTTATTTTTAATGGTTTCCTTGTTTTTTTCATTATAAACGCTTTAAAATCTGAATATCTGTCCAAAAGATAATGATTCTGATTGCCATGACATGACAAAATATATTCAATAATAGGCTCTGCCACGTCAACAAGCAGATAATCATCATACAAACGCTTATCTATCTTATTAAAATATTTTTTCAGCAATCTTTCCCCATTATCAAGCCCAAACTTCTCATACAGCACATCCGCCGACAAAACTATTCTTTTATCAAACTGATTAACCAGTTGTGCAATTTCCTGCATATGATGGCTTCCATATGTACTAAACACGGCCTTTCCTCCGGGTTTTAGCACTCTCTTTATCTCTTTAAAAGCTTTCCCCGGTTCTTCGCAATAAAAAATCACATGATTAGCTATCACACAGTCAAATGAATTATCATCAAACGGCAGGTTCATACAGTCTGCTACACCATAATCAAACATTCCATTTCCGATATTTCTTCTTGCATCATTAACCATTCCCTCAGAAATATCTGTAACAGTTATTTTAATATTCTTAAGTTTCTCAACATTTTTTATATTATCAACCCATAGTCTCCCATCGCCGCATCCCGTTTCCAGCACTTTTATTCCAGGTTCAAGTCCACACTGCTCATATATCCAAGAAAACCATCCCTGCTTATTAACAGAATACTTTGCGTGCAGATTAATTCTCGCAGAAATATTTCCTGCATTAAGATATTGTGTTTTAAGACTGTTTTCCATGTTGGTAAGATGTATTAAAGAAAGCATGCTGCTCCAGTCTATGGATTCGCTGTCCTTTAATATTTTTTCCGTATCTTCTATTGCATTTTTTACAAGCTGCATCTGTGCAATCTTATCCTTTATAAGATTAAGCTGCAGATGAAGTGAATTTATAAGAATGTTGTAATCCGAATCACCTACAGTTATATTTTTTATATCATCAAGAGAAAACCCAAGATACTTAAATAACAATATCTGCTGCAGCCTTGCAAAATCTGCATCCGTGTAAAATCTTGCCCCATTTTCATTGACATATGATGGCTTTAAAAGATTCTTTTTATCATAAAAACGTATTGTCCTTACTGTCACATTTGCTTTTTTTGCAAATTCTCCTGATGAATAAAATCCCTCTTTATGCATAAATCCACTCCTCTGCCAGTTAATTTTTATAATTTGAATATTTTTTAAAAAACGCTTGAAGATAACGTAACGTCATCTTTTATTATATATTTAACAAGAATTTATGCAACATATAACGACGCTGATGCGTCAAATTTTTATAACAAAAGATTGGAGATTGATATTTTATGAAAGGAATTATTTTAGCGGGCGGTTCCGGTACTAGGCTTTACCCTCTGACAATGGTTACAAGCAAACAGCTTCTTCCGGTATACGACAAGCCTATGATTTATTATCCTATGTCAGTTCTTATGAATGCCGGAATCCGTGATATTTTAATTATCTCTACACCTCAGGATTTATCACGTTTTGAAGAACTTCTTGGCGACGGTCACCAGTTTGGTGTAAACCTGACATACAAAGAACAGCCTTCACCGGACGGACTCGCACAGGCATTTATTATTGGCGAGGATTTTATCGGTGATGATACAGTTGCAATGATTCTCGGCGATAATATTTTTGCCGGAAGCGGATTAAACGAACGCCTCAAAGCAGCCGTACATAATGCTGAAAGCGGTGTCGGTGCAACCGTATTTGGTTATTACGTTGATGACCCCGAAAGATTTGGTATTGTGGAATTTAATTCTGATGGAAAAGCCATTTCGATTGAAGAAAAACCCGCAAAGCCAAAGAGCAATTACTGTGTAACAGGATTGTATTTTTATGATAACAAAGTTGTTGAGTACGCAAAAAATCTTAAACCTTCTGCAAGAGGTGAGCTTGAAATTACCGACTTAAACAGAATCTATCTTGAATCCGGAAATCTTAACGTAGAACTTCTCGGTCAGGGATTTACATGGCTTGACACAGGTACACATGAAAGTCTTGTTGAGGCAACTAATTTTGTAAAAACAGTTGAAACACATCAGCACAGAAAAATTGCATGCCTTGAAGAAATTGCATATTTAAACGACTGGATTACAAAAGATGACGTATTAAAGGTATACGAAATCTTAAAGAAAAACCAATACGGACAATATCTCAAAGACGTTCTTGACGGAAAATATATTGATACAATCCGCAGATAAATTTTTCACATACAGTATAAGGAGATTACCAATTATGAATATTATTGTAACCGGCGGTGCCGGATTTATCGGAAGCAACTTTATCTTCCATATGTTAAAAAAATACCCTGATTACAGAATCATCTGTCTTGACTGCCTTACATATGCAGGCAATCTTTCTACACTTGCACCTGTAATGGATAATCCTAATTTTAGATTTGTCAAAGAAAATATCACAGACAGAGCAGCTGTATACAAGCTTTTTGAAGAAGAACACCCTGATATGGTTGTCAACTTCGCAGCGGAATCACATGTTGACCGTTCAATCGAAAATCCTGAGATTTTCCTTGATACTAATATTAAAGGTACAGCAGTGCTTATGGATGCATGCAGAAAATATGGAATCACACGTTACCATCAGGTTTCTACAGATGAGGTTTATGGCGATTTACCTCTTGACCGTCCTGATCTCTTCTTTACTGAGGAAACACCTATACATACATCAAGCCCTTACAGTTCTTCAAAAGCCGGAGCCGATTTACTCGTTCTTGCATACCACAGAACTTACGGGCTTCCTGTTACAATAAGCAGATGTTCCAACAACTATGGTCCATATCATTTTCCGGAAAAACTCATTCCTCTTATGATTGCAAACGCATTAAATGACAAGCCACTTCCTGTTTATGGTGAAGGTCTTAATGTCCGTGACTGGCTCTATGTTGAAGACCATTGCAAAGCTATTGACCTTATCATTCACAAAGGAAAAGTTGGCGAAGTATACAATGTTGGCGGACATAACGAAAAACGTAATATTGATATTGTAAAACTTATATGTAAAGAACTTGGCAAGCCTGAATCACTTATTGTTCACGTTGGCGACCGCAAAGGGCATGACATGCGTTATGCAATAGATCCAACAAAAATCCACAATGAACTTGGATGGCTTCCTGAAACAAAATTTGAAGACGGTATCAAAAAAACTATAAAATGGTATCTTGATAACAGGGAATGGTGGGAAACAATCATTTCCGGTGAGTATCAGAATTATTATGAAAAGATGTATAAAAACCGCTGATTAACATTTTATACATACCATTCAGACAATACATAATGGAGATTTTATATGAAATTTTTAGTTACAGGAGTTGGCGGCCAACTCGGTCACGATGTGATGAATGAATTAATAAAGCGTGGTCATGAAGGAATCGGAAGTGACATTGCACCTGAATATTCGGGAGTTAAAGATAATTCAGCCGTAACAGCCGCACCTTATATATCCCTTGATATTACAGATGACTTTTCCGTAAATAAAGTCATAACCAGTGTAAATCCTGATGTGGTTATTCATTGTGCTGCATGGACAGCTGTAGATGCTGCAGAAGATGACGAAAATAAAAATAAAGCCCATTCAATCAATGCTGATGGAACCAGAAACATTGCCGCTGCATGCAAAAAAACAGACAGTAAAATGATTTACATAAGTACTGACTATGTATTTGATGGTCAGGGAAGCACTCCATGGCAGCCAGACTGCAAAGACTATAAACCGCTCAATGTTTATGGCGAAACTAAACTTGCAGGCGAGCTTGCTGTTTCCAGTACAATTGAAAAATATTTTATCATCCGCATTGCGTGGGTTTTTGGACTTAACGGTAAAAATTTTATAAAAACAATGCTTAATGTCGGTAAAAAACATGATGAAGTCCGTGTTGTAAATGACCAGATTGGAACTCCTACTTACACTCTTGATTTATCACGTTTACTTATCGACATGGCAGAAACCGATAAATATGGTTATTACCACGCAACTAATGAAGGCGGATATATTTCGTGGTATGATTTTACATGTGAAATTTACCGTCAGGCAGGACTCACAACAAAAGTTACACCTGTAACAACTGCCGAATATGGTCTTTCAAAAGCTGCACGACCTTTTAACAGCAGGCTTGATAAAAGCAAACTTGTTAAAAACGGATTCACTCCACTGCCAGCATGGCAGGATGCACTTAACCGATATCTCCACGAAATAGGAGAACTTGCTGATTAATCATCAATAACCCGATACATTTTTTATTAACACTATTTTTTAATTTTAAGGAGAATACTATGGGACAGATTAAAGTTACACCTTGCGACATAGATGGTCTTTATATAATAGAACCGACTGTTCATGGTGACAGCCGCGGTTATTTTATGGAAACATATAATCAGAATGATATGCATGAAGCAGGACTTGACATGGTCTTTGTACAAGATAACCAATCAAGTTCATCAAAAGGCGTGCTTCGCGGACTTCATTTCCAGAAAGAATTTCCGCAAGGCAAGCTCGTCCGTGTAATCAAAGGGCGTGTATTTGATGTTGCAGTTGATTTACGCTCGGATTCAAAAACATACGGAAAATGGTTTGGCGTCGAACTCACTGAAGAAAATAAAAAGCAGTTCTATATAAGTGAAGGATTTGCACATGGATTTCTTGTATTAAGTGATACAGCTGAATTCTGTTATAAAGTCACTGATTTCTATCATCCTGGTGATGAGGGCGGACTTGCATGGAACGACCCGGTAATCGGCATCAAATGGCCTGAGATAACAGGCGAATATCCGGGAAATGCTGACCCTTCCGGCTACACATTAAAAGATGGCACGCCACTTAACTTCAGCGAAAAAGATAAATTGTGGGACACGCTTGAAAATACATTTAAATTTTGAAAAAATATTTATCTTATATGTATATGTTACTTAAAGAAAGTAATACTTGAAATGCCTATATTCATATGTTATAATGCCTATAGGCAAAATGATATACGAAGTCCAAACGGACAACGTCAAAATCCCAGTGAGTTGCAGCTCACTGGTATTTTTATTCCTTTTTTGCAAGGCGGCTTAAACCCTAGGCTGATTGCCGACTAATAATCTCCATCCAGCCATTTACAAATATAGTAGGCTACTATACTTGCCATAATAGAGATTACAAATTCTGCGGATGATACGTATCCACAACCTCCATAATCTTCTTTCTTATATCTGCCGAATCTTCTGCATATGCCATTTCTTTTAACTCTTCAAGCTTTTCATAGAAATGTTCTTTGTCAAATTCGATTGGTCTGCCTATGTGAATAAGTTTGTTATCTGTGTCCTGCATGCCCTCTTCATTCATGAGAAGCTCTTCGTAAAGCTTTTCACCGGGACGCAGACCTGTATATTTGATTTCCATGTCAACACCGAGCGTGTAACCCGAAAGACGTATTAAGTTCTTTGCAAGATCGTCAATCTTTACGGGCTCACCCATATCAAGAATAAATATCTCGCCGCCTTTGGCATAAGCTCCCGCCTGAAGGACGAGTGATACCGCCTCCGGAATTGTCATAAAGTATCTGATAATGTCAGGGTGTGTAACGGTAACAGGACCTCCTGCCTCAATCTGTCTTTTAAAGAGCGGAATAACCGAACCGTTACTTCCAAGCACGTTTCCGAATCGAACAGCAACGAAATCTGTCTTTGATTTCTCATTAAATGACTGGATTATCATTTCACAGATTCTCTTTGTTGCACCCATTACATTTGTAGGATTAACAGCCTTGTCTGTAGAAATCATAACAAACTTCTTAACTCCGTACTTATCAGCCATCTTTGCAACATTCCATGTTCCGACAACATTGTTCTTTATAGCCTCATTAGGGCTTACTTCCATGAGCGGAACATGCTTGTGTGCTGCCGCATGATAAACAATATCAGGCTTGTACTGTTCAAATACCGATTCAAGTCTTGATGTATTTCTTATTGAACCGATAAGCGTAACCACATTTGCATCAGGATATTTTATTTTTAATTCCTGTTGTATGTCATAGGCATTATTTTCATATATATCAAATATAACAAGACATTTCGGCTTGTGGCTTACAAGCTGTCTGCAAAGTTCGGAACCAATTGAACCGCCGCCTCCTGTTACAAGCACTGTCTTGTCTTTAACATAACCCATAATTGATTCTATATCAACTTTTACAGGGTCTCTTCCAAGCAAGTCAAGAACATCAACATTTCTTAAATCCTTAATGTTAATCTCGCCGTCAACCATCTGGTAAACGCCGGGAAGAATCTTTAAGTTACATGATGTTTCTTTACAGATATTAAGAATCTCCCTCTTATCCTTAGTTGATGCTGAAGGAATAGCGAATATTATCTCATCGATGTCATAATATCTTGCATACTCTTTTATATGGTCTCTTGTACCTACAATTTTGACACCTCGGATATACTTTCCAACTTTTCCCAAATCGTCATCTATTATACAGACCACCTTTGAGTTATCGAGGTATCTCGAATTGGAAATTTCTCTCATTAGCACACTTGTTGCCTCTCCGGCACCGATAATCATTATCTTTAACTGTTCCGAGGTATGTCTGTATTCATTAATAAGCTGCCTTAAAAGCCTGTACATAAAACGGCTTGCACTCATTGCAACTATAAGAAATACTCCTGATGTAAAATAACATGAACGTGGAAGCATCCATCCCATAAAAGATGTCACGCAAAGATGTGCCAGCTCTGCAACAACGCAGGCTTCCACAATTTTATAAAGTTCTGCGATACTTGCATACTGCCACAGACTGTGATACATCCTGAAACACCAGAATATTATAAGCGTCACGATTGTAAATGGAATAACATTTACAATGTACTTTTGTATATATTCTTCCGGAACACTTGCTATATTTATCTCAAAACGCATAATCAGTGAAAGAAATACTGAACCATTTATGAGAATAATATCCGTTATAACCAAAAAAATTCTTCTTACAAGGAGCTGTATCCTGTCTTTTCTTGTATCTCCCATATCTTTTCCTATTTCCTTTCACCATCAGTCTTACTAAATAAGCCTTTTAATGTGCCAACTCCGTAACTTACATGAAGCAATAAAAACAAAAATGGCAGTGCCACATTTGTCATATTTTTCTTTTTGCCTGCTTTCATCACCGAAAATGCTGACATTACTGCTGCCAGAAGTCCATAAGCAGACCACATCAACTTTGTAAGTTTTTTTGCAAGCCTGTTAAGCGGCATACATATTTTCTGGCCTGTTCCGATTACCGACATTATAATTGCTGATACAAAGGCAAAGGGCACAAAATGATATAATGACAAACATTGCGGACATATTTTTGCTGTTTTTCCAATCCACAATCCATTGGAATATTTCTGTTTTAACATCTTAGGAAGACTGCTTCTTATATGCTGATATGAGATAATATCAGGGTCAAAGCAAAGTTTAAATCCTGCTTCCCTCATTCTGTAATGAATCTCATTATCTTCCGTGCGTGCAAGATTTTCATTAAAAAAACCGACCTTATCAAAAACTTGTCTTCTGTACGCAGCATGAAACATTGATTTTACATATGTTTTTCCCGGATTGTTCCTGTATGGAGCTATACTTGAGCCAAACATGCTGCTCTCCGCAAGCAGAAGCGTATTCTTCCACGGAGTCTCTTCGTCTATAATCACAGGTCTCTGTCCACCGCATATATCCTCTCCGCTCTCAAGAACACGCACATTTTTGCTCACGAAATCCTTAGGAATCTCGGCATGTGCATCTACTTTTATGATTGCATCGCCTTTATATTCCCTGAGTGCTACATTCCAGCCTGACGGTAGTGTTCTCTTAGGATTATCAAGCACCACAACTCTTCTGAAATCATCTTTGTATTTTTCCTTGAAATTATCAAGATGTTTTTTTGTATTATCAGTTGATGCCCCATCAACAAGCACAACTTCCATATCATTATGATTGTAATCCTGTGCGGCTATATCGCCAAGAATTCTGTCAATTGCATTTTCTTCATTATATGCAATTACACACATTGTAATAAACATAATGTCTCCAATCCTACTTCCTGATTACAGAATAAAAAGTATTCCATAAAATGCTACAGTCATCAACCAGTCCAAATTTTCTTAAACTTTCAAGATTATATTGCATTTTAACAGGAAGAATCTGCTCTACATAAGTCTTATCGGCATTTTTTGCATCCTTCAAAAGCTTATCCTCATCCTTGTATGCAATGCTTGTCCTCGATGTAAGTCCTGCAGGAAGAAGCAGTGTTGCATACATCTCAGGTGTATAATGCTTAACATATTTCGGCACTTCAGGTCTTGTCCCAACAAGTGTCATATCACCAGCTATTATATTAAAAAGCTGTGGAAATTCATCAAGTCTGAATTTTCTTAAAAATTTACCAACCTTTGTTATTCTTGCGTCACCTGCCACTGTAACCTGGCTTCCGATACGTGAAGCATTATTTACCATAGTTCTGAATTTGTAAATCTTAAAAATTCTTCCATACTGCGTAACTCTTTCCTGCCTGAAAAAAACAGGACCTTTTGAGTCTAACTTTATCATGGCTGCAATAACTGCCATAGGAATTGCAAGAAATACAATCATTATTAATGAAACTATGACATCAAATACCCTTTTTGCACGAAACCAGCCTCTTCGCTGTGCGATTATATTATAATATTTTCTGACCTCACGCGTTCTCATACGGTCAGGCAGCTCATTCCACTGTCTTAACTCCATAATTAAATCTTCCTTAATCTGTTAAAATTCTCAATGATATACTCTGTCTGCTCATCTGTAAGACATGTGTGAAGCGGAAGTGTAATTTCATTTTTATACATCTCGTATGAATTTGGGAAATCTTTTATATCAAATCCAAGGTTCTTGTATGCCGTATGCATAGGAAGAGGTTTGAAATGGACATTAGTTGCAATACCTGCCTCTGCCATTGCTGTTATAAGAGAATTTCTCTTTTCTTCATCATATGGAAGCACTCTTACAAGATAAAGATGTCCACTTGAAATATTACCGCCATCAAAGTGTTTAAGTGTCATTATATCATCATCTTTAATCCACTCATCATAACGCTCAACAATCTCTTTTCTTCTCGCAAGAAGGCCCTTATAACGCTTCTGCTGTACAAGGCCTACAGCGGCAAGAATATCTGTCATATTACATTTGTAATAAGGTCCCTTTATGTCATATTCCCATGCACCTAACTTTGTCTTTGCAAGTGCATCTTTTGACTGTCCGTGAAGCGTAAGAAGCATAAGATTATGATAAATCTCCTCATCATCAACACCCGGCACAGGTCTCCATACAAGTCCGCCACCCTCAGCTGTCGTAAAATTCTTAACAGCGTGAAATGAAAAGCTTGTAAAATCAGCACATTCTCCACTCATCTTTCCATTCTGTGAAGCACCATATCCATGTGCAGAATCAGCAAGAATTAAAATATGTCCCAATGCTTCCTGCATCTTTGAAGAAGGTCTAAAAAGGCTCTTCTTTGATTCAACAATAGCTCGTATACGGTCGTAATCAACCATAACACCGCCCAGATCAACAGGTATGATTGCCTTTGTATTTTCATTAATCATACTCTCAACCGCAGCATAATCAATGTGGAATGTTCCTTTTTCTACATCCACAAGACGCAGTGTCGCACCAACATGACATACAACACTGGCACTGGCAGTGTATGTATATGCCGGCACAATAACTTCATCTCCCGGTCCTATCTCAAACAGGCGTAGTGCCATCTCCATACATGATGTTGCCGAATTAAGGCATACACCTCTGTTTGTATGCGTAAATTCCGCCATCTTTCTTTCAAGTTCCTTAGTCTTTGGTCCTGTTGTAATCCAACCGGAACGCATAACCTCGGCAACTGCTTCTATCTCTTCTTCTGTTATATCAGGTGGTGAAAACGGTATATTCATAATATCCTCCTTGTTTTTCAAAGAAAAATCCCAATGTGCATCTTTGATGCACTATGTCTCCTAGCGAGGAGAGGATTTATCCTCCTTCTATTCTTTCTTTGTCATATCCGGAAATGCATAATTCAAATCTCCGCTGCTGTTGGCAATAGAAATAGAATAACTAATTGTATTATATCCATTCTGCGTAAGAGTTATAGTCTTTGTACCCGACTTTTTCTCAAATGAACACGGCACAATTCCAACATATACGCTGTCTACATAAAGTGCTGCACCTGCAGGTGCTGTTACATTTACCTTGTAACCACTTGTTGATGCTGCAGTCGTTGATGAACTGCTGCTCTTAGTCGAGGCTGACTTAGATGTCATATCTATAACTTTTGTAGAATAAGCCGAACTTACTGTAAATGTCTCTGTATATGCTTCATAATAATTAGCTGCCAGTGTCAGGACATGACTGCCAAATTTCAACATAACAGGTTCTGTATAATCCACTTCCTCGCCGTCAATCGTCATGACAGCATTTGACGGAGTAACTTTAAAATTAACAGCTCCCTGCTCATCAACCGGAAGCTTATATTCACTGAAATCAACCGTTGTCTCTTTATTTTTCTCAACCGTAACAGTCTTCTTTCCGCTCATGGTTCCTGCATCAAGTTCAAGATCATATGTTCCGGCTGCTGCAGTAACAAGCATATTATCAGTCACACCTACAAGCTGGCTCTTTCCTATACTTGCATATCCGCCCTCAAATGCACTTACTCCTGTGAACTTAATATATCCGTGTCCTACATCAACTACAATTGAGTAAACCGTACTATCAACACCTCTTAATATTACAGTATCCTGTTTTACAATCTGGGAAATAGATATCTTTTCATTATCTGACAAAATCACCGATTTCTGTGCATATACAAGATTAGTTGAACCAATCGTAATCTTTCTTGTGCTTTCATCAAAATCAAGCCCTGTAATCCCGGTTCTTTCCCACGCATCCTTTGCACCGTAGATTGTCAGTGCTGTTCCTTTTTTATCACATGTAACTTCGTATATCTCACCCGGCTTCATGTTGGATGGTGCTATCTTTGTTCCATATTTTGTCTGAATATCAGTTCCCCCCGTATATGGAACTTCATATTCTATTCCTGATGAATTTTCAACAAATCTCATCTTTTTGGCATCTTTATCTAATGAAGACAAAACACCTTCTATTGTAATTTCATTTGTTTTTGCATTTACAGGTGCATCCGTAATTGACTTTGTCGGTGCCGGAAGTATTGAGCTTCCCGGTATGACAGAACTTGTTTTTTTCGAGCCGCAGCCTACAAGACCTGACACAGAAATGACAACAATCATCATAACGGAAACTGCCTTATATATTATATTAAAAAATACATTTTTGTTCATACGTACTCCAATTCAAAATCTATCCGTACTTGTAAGCTATATTATCACAATACACCTATACTTGCAAGAAATTCCAGCCTGCGGCTGTTTACGGATGTAACTGCTTTCAGTTTTTCAACACTTTTGGGTGGTATCCATGCCTTATTCATATTGTAATAATAATTGATTATCTTCCAGAATTTTTCCGGAAATGAAAAAAGCACTCCTAAAAGCTCCAAATCAATATCAGATACCGGTTTTACTTTGTCATATTCATCAAGCATTTTGTATGCCGTCTGAATATCCCACTCATATTTTTCAAGAATTTTTCTCATAAACTGGTACAAATCACTTATCTGACATTCATTGCGGCACTTCTCAAAATTCGTGACAAATACAGTGCTTCCGCAAAAACATACATTATGATATGTATAGTTGCCATGTACAAGTTCACCGCTAAGCTGTGCCTGCAAAAAACGTTTTTTTAATTTATCATCGCTCATTTTACGGACAGCATTCACCGCCTCACTGTAAAATGAACCTATATTTCTATATGCAATATTTTCAAACTCAGATTTCTTTTTCTTATTTTTAAGATAATTGGATGCCTGTTTCAGTTCTTTCATATGGCGCACATAATTATCCGCAAGCCTCATGTTTTCTGCTACAGGATTAACATCCATCTCCCTGAAACACACTGCCGCTTCATCAAGTGATGTATGCAGCCTTGCAAGCGTTGAGACACCGGCTGCTATATCCGAAATATCATTCACATTACACTCTCTTGCATCAACCCAGTTTTTCAGTATATACCGTCTGCCATCCTCCTCATTCTCACTCACAAGCCCGCCATCTGCATTTCTTATATATGTATCAACATTAATAAATCCATTATGTGCAATAGTTTTAGTAATTATGTCTTCTCTTTCATAATATTTATCAGGATGATTACACTCAAGAAACAGCTTCACTCCCTGATTTGTAAAGAGCAGCATTCCTCCTCTTCCACGCATAGTTTTATACACATCTATATCATACTGTTTTAATACATCCAGTGATTTTTCATTCATTATAAACCTCCACACTTCCATATGTCTGTCTTATCATATGAAAGCTGTGGAGGAAAAATACCCTAAAGTTAATTAAGATGTTCTATTAATGCTATAAGTGTTGCTTTATCATTAAGACGTGGATTTTCTATTACAACGCCAAGAAGTTCATTGAGTGTCTTCCCTATTTCGGGACCTTTAAGTCCATATTCCATCAAATCATTTCCCGTTATATCAAGGTCTTTTATACAGATACAGTCACCTCTTTTTGTAATCTCATCATACATAGTCCTGAGAACGATAAGGTGTTTTTTCTTGCCAGCAAGCTTTATACCGGTAATTTCTTCCTTTGTGGCAATTATGGCCTCTTCATGCTCAAACATCATCTGTATAAGTTCTCTTCCGTATTGGTGGACTGCCTCTCTTAATGCCGGTTCATTTTCTTCTATTGTTACTTTTGAATTAGCAACAAGTTTTGTAACATGCTCCACCGTATAATTATCAAGTTTCAATTCCCTGAGCGTCTTTCTTACATTTTCCGGTTCAAGCGTGTTAAGAAGTGCTGCATATCTGAAAACAGGCTGTTTTTTAGAAAATTTCAACATTGTAAGTGCATTTCTTGAATATCTTCCGCCAAGCACCCGGCCGATATCCGGAAGCACATATTTAAACAGCCCCGTCTCATAAAATCTCATTACATAACCGGGGTTATCCGACAACAATGTTTTTACAAGCTCAACCTGTATGCGTTCCATGCTGACATGGCTTATTGATGGTGACAGCTTTGATATTGCATTGTATGTATTTTCTTCAATATCAAATCCGAGCTGGGCAGAGAATCGTATTGCACGCATCATTCTCAAAGCATCTTCCGTAAAACGCTCTTTTGCATCTCCCACACATCTTATAATACCTTTGTTCAAATCATTTATTCCGTCAAATTCATCAACAAGGCCTGTGCTGTCATTGTATGCCATTGCATTAATTGTAAAATCACGTCTTTTTAAATCATCCTTTAAATCTGATGAAAATTCGACATTTTCAGGATGACGGCAATCCTTATATTCCCCGTCAATACGGTATGTAGTTATCTCATAACCGGTTTTGCCTATCATCACGGTAACAGTTCCATGCTGTATGCCTGTATCTATTGTTCTTGCAAATATTTCTTTTATCTGTGAAGGCAGTGCTGATGTCGTTATATCCCAATCCTGCGGTGTTCTGCCAAGAATACAGTCACGGACACAGCCACCGACAGCAAATGCCTCGAAGCCTGCCGCCTCTATCTGTTTTATTATATCCTTAACCTCCTGCGGCATCACAATATTGTATTTATCCATACATTACCTCATTTCCACAAATTTTAATCTTTTATAAAAGGCGGGCTTTTGCCCGCCTTTGTCTTTATCTATATTAATAATCTTTTAGTATGCTTTACCCCAGTAAACCATCTTCTTTGCCGGCTTTCCGCAGCATACACATACATCTGAAAGATGTTCCTGTGCAAATGGCATACATCTTGAAGTAGCAGTTGTATCTTCCTTAATCTTATCCTCACATGCCTGGTCACCGCACCACATAGCCTTAACAAATCCAGGTTTATTAGCAACTATATCCTTAAACTCATCATAATTTGTTGCAACATAAGTATGCTCATCTCTGTGCTTTCTTGCACGTTCAAGCATCTCAACCTGCATTGCATCAAGAATCTCTTTAATCTTATCGGCAAGTTCAGAAATATTAACTGTAATCTTCTCTCTTGTATCTCTTCTTACAACGATAGCCTGACCAGCTTCAATATCTCTTGGTCCCATCTCAACTCTTACAGGAATACCACGCATTTCCTGTTCTGAGAACTTCCATCCCGGATTCTTATCAGAATCATCAACCTTAACACGAAGTCCTGCTGCCTTGAGTGTATCCATAACCTCAAATGCCTTATCAAGCACGCCTTCCTTCTTCTGCATGATAGGAATAATATCAACCTGAACAGGTGCAACTCTAGGCGGAAGAACAAGACCTGAATTATCACCGTGTGTCATAATAACAGCTCCGATAAGTCTTGTTGTTGCTCCCCATGATGTCTGGTGAACATACTTTAACTTATTATCTTTATCTGTATACTGGATACCAAATGCCTTTGCAAATCCATCACCGAAATTGTGGCTTGTACCTGACTGAAGTGCCTTGCCATCATGCATAAGTGCTTCAATTGTATATGTAGCCTCAGCACCGGCAAACTTTTCTTTATCAGTCTTACGTCCCTTGATAACAGGTATTGCAAGAACTTCCTCACAGAATGATGCATATACATTGAGCATCTGCTGTGTTCTTGCTTCTGCTTCCTCAGCTGTAGCATGTGCTGTATGGCCTTCCTGCCACAAGAACTCTCTCGAACGAAGGAATGGTCTTGTCTCTTTTTCCCATCTTACAACTGAACACCACTGGTTATAAACCTTTGGTAAATCTCTGTATGACTGAATCTCATCTTTATAGAAATCACAGAAAAGTGTCTCTGATGTAGGTCTTACACACATTCTTTCCTGAAGTGGATTAAGACCGCCGTATGTCACCCATGCAACTTCCGGTGCAAATCCTTCTACATGATCTTTTTCTCTCTCAAGAAGGCTTTCAGGAATAAACATTGGCATGTATACATTCTCAACACCTGTCTCCTTAAATCTTCTGTCTAATTCATTCTTTATATTTTCCCAAATGGCATATCCAGCGGGCTTAAATATCATACATCCCTTTACGCTTGAATAAGACATAAGTTCTGCCTTCTTACAAACGTCTGTATACCACTGTGCAAAATCAACATCCATTGATGTAATTGCCTCTACCAGTTTCTTATCCTCTGCCATGTCTACCTCCGATTTTGCTGTTACTTTACAGCTTATATTTCAAGTATTTTTTAGTGTACCACGTTCAATCTCTATTTTCAAGTGAAGTATCAGTGCTTTCATTATACAATATGAAACAGGGCCTAATATAAATCCCATTATGCCATATATCATAATCCCAAGAAATATTACCATAAGCATGACAAACGGCGGAATTCCCGTTTTGTCTCCCAGGCACTTGCTCTCCATTATCTCACGCACAAAATATGTCACAACATACGCACTTACAAGAACTGCTGCCGATGTCACATTTTTATTAACAAGTTCAAATAATGCCCACGGAAGAAGAACTGTTCCGGTTCCGAAAACAGGAAGCATATCCACAATACCTATAAGTATGCCAAGCACAACTGCATACGAATTTTTTATTATAAGCAAAGCAATTATACATAGTATTGAATTAATAACCAGAATTAATGCCTCTATTTTAAAATATACCTGTATAAGCCTGTATAACGAATCAGATACAGCTTTTATTTCCATGCGAAAAACATTTTCTTTTTTCCAATCCCTCACGTTGTCAATCACAACCGCAAGATACACAACTGATATAAAGCAGATAATTACCGAACCTGTAACTGTAATTGTTTTTATTACAGCAGGAACCGAAATTGTCACAACTTTAGTCATAATCTGTGAAACACCGCCATTATCGACAGTTTTTTCAAATTTTTCCATACAGCGGCATATAAAATCAAGGCATTGTCCGTCCGAAAGTCCAAGCCATCCATCCATATTAAAACAGATTCTTGCGGCGGTCTGCCTGAATGTCACCATATTATACTCATAATTTTTTATAAATGACTTTATCTCAGCCAGTCCAAAATACGCTGCCAGTCCGATTCCCACACACAAAACTGCCGAAAACAAAATAACTATAACAGCCGACGCAATCATTTTTCTGCCCTTGAACACCCTTGCAAGTCTGTTTACAGGCTTTTCAATCATTACTGCCACAGCATATGCAATCACAAATGGTGCAACAAAAGGAAAAACATATTTAAAGCCAGCAATTACAGATACCGTAATAATTACGATTCCACTTATATACTGCAACTTCTGCCTGTTTGTCCAATATGCTTTTTCATAATGCTTCCCGGTTTCCTGCATCTGCCCTGCCCCTTCTATAATAAGTTCACAATGTTTTACATTCTTTATATATGTAATTATTGTCAACAGGCGGGGTAATTATTCAGTATTTCAGTTTCAAAACTGCCATGACGGCTCTATCGAATATTCATGTCCGTCAACGCTTAAAAATGCTGCACAGAGTGCTATTTCATTGTTAAATCTCTCTTCTCCGTATTTTGTATCGCCAAGAAGCGGATGATTTCTATGTGCAAACTGCACGCGTATCTGATGATGTCTTCCAGTTATCAGTGTTACTTTTACAAGCGTGTAAACCTTATCATCTTTTTCTATCTCTTTTAATGTTTCGTATAGAAGTTTTGCGTATTTCGCACCGGCTGTCCCTTCCTTTACAACCTTTGAAACATTATTCTTTCCGTCTTTTAAAAGGTAATCCACAAACTCACCGTTTTTATCAGGCAGTTTTCCGCAGCACACCGCATAATACTGTTTACAAAAGCCTTCTTCTTGCATAAGGCTGCTCAATCTTGATGCCTCTTTTTTATTTTTTGCAAACAGCACAAGTCCGCTCACCGGTCTGTCAAGCCTGTTTATAACTGCAGCATATGCTTCTTCGCCTTTTTCACGCCTGTAATTTAACACTTCGCTTGTAAGGTCAAGTTCAAATGATCTGCCGCTCTGCACAAGCTGTCCTGCCGGTTTATTTACTACAATCATATTTTTATCTTCATATATTATATCAAGCATATTCCCTCCATATTTTTTATATTTATCATACAGAAAAACATTCATCTGTCTTTAATACAATATTTTTGTCAAGCCATCCTTTTTGTGCCATATCTTCAAGAATCCCAATTGCTTTTTCATGTGTCATTCCTTTTTTATACGGCCGGCTTTCTGTCAACGCCTGATAAATATCAACACATGCCATTATTCGTTCACATTCATTCAATTCGTCTGCACTCTTTCCAAACGGGTATCCCGTTCCATCTAATCTTTCATGGTGAAAAGCTGCCCAGTCACGGATTTCGTCAAAATCATCAATATCCGACAAAATACGATATGTATATGATGCGTGATGCTTCATTGTATCAAATTCTTCATCAGTAAGCCTGTCCGGTTTTTCAAGTATGTCATTGCCTATTGCAACTTTTCCGATATCATGCAGTGCTCCGGCAAGATACATTTTCTGTACTGTTTCATCATTGAATCCCATATATCCCGAAAGTTTCCTGGCACATTCAGCCACGCCAATTGAATGTGTACTTGTAAATGGTGATTTGTAGTCTACTATTCTCGCAAAAAATCCGGCAATATTTTTTATCTGCTCAAAAGTTAATTCTATTTTTTCGCGTGGTACTTTTTCCCACAGACTCTTCTCTATCTGCGAATCTTCCATATTCATAACGGACACTCCTGTAAATGCATCCATAAATGCATCTGCACACTCATCATCAATAACCGTTCCACGTATTTTTGAAAGAAACTCACTTATTTTCTTCCATGTCTCAAAGTCAACCGCCTTACGCAGACATACCATATCAAGCAGGTCACACATATGTATAATTCGTGCAAAAAGCGGAATCTCGTTCCATTTTTTACCAAACGGCCCACTTCCATCGGCATTTTCATGGTGATATAAAATAACATTTTTTACATCTGTATAAAATGGAATGTCTTTTATGTTTTGTTCACCCATTACACAATGTGCCCCTGCATGCGGCAGTTCTTTTATACTATCTACATGTGAAATGTCATTATGAAATTCTTCCTGTATATATTGAGTAAGGGCATTGTCATGCAAAAGTGCACACACAGCCAGGTCCTGCAGTTTTCTGCCTGTGATTCCCATCTGCATTGCCGTGCATACGCTCATATATGCCACACGCTTTGCATGTTTATTCGTCACATGAACTAATTCTGCCTCAACACAGTCCAATGCATATGAGCATGCACCGATAAGCCCCAGAACATCTAATTTCATCTAATCTCTCCTGTATAAATAATTCAGGAGGCCAATCATCTGTTGACAAGCCTCCTTTTGATTATCTATAGAATAATATATTTATTTATATTTGTAAAATCCTTCACCTGTTGACATTCCAAGCTTGCCTTCATCTATGTATTTTTTAAGAATTTCTTCCATCTTCTTAAAATTATATGGCATCATCATCTTCTTTAATAATGGTGAAAATATTCCCGGAACACTGTGATACTGATGAACAATATTATATGCAGTGTTAAGTCCTACTGTATCAAATATCTGGAATGGTCCTTTAGGTGCTCCTGTTCCTCTTGTCCACGCTATATCAATGCTCTCAGGGTCAGATATGCCTGACGCATACAAATCAAGTCCGCTTAAAAGAAATGGAACAAGCATTGAATTAAGCAGATATCCACTCTTTTCCTTCCTTACCGGAAGTCCAATCATTCTTATATCATTAGCAAACTGCATAATCTCATCAAAATACTTCATGTCTGTCTGAGGCTGTGTCATTACTTCTGCCGTGTTATTCTTCCATATTGAATTAGCAAAATGAAGCGATAAATACTTATCAGGTCTTCCTGTATACTTTACAAACATTGACGGGAGAAGTGTTGATGAATTAGTCACAACGACCGTCTTTTCAGGAAGAAGCGGGGCAAGCTTCTCATAAAACGCAATCTTATCTTTTTCGTTTTCTGCCATTGACTCAATTACAAGGTCAGCATCTTTAACCGCTTTTGCCATATCAAGTTCAAGTTTTATGCCATCATAAGCAGCTTCGACTTTTTTAAGACACTCTACCTTATCAAATGAATCTTCATCAGCAAGACCTGCACACCACGCATTTTTATCGTCTGCCATCTTCTCAATTGCTTCTGTATATGTCTTTTTAAGATTATCAATCTTTGGCTGTGTACGACCAATAGAACCCTCACTTCTTAACCATATAGTTACGTTAAAACCACAATATGCTGCCTGAAATGCAATCTGGCTTCCCAGCACCCCACCACCGGCAACTACTACATTAGAATATTTCATAAAAACACCTTCCTTATCTCTCTTTCAACCTATTCATATTATACCACAAGCAGAACTTTTATCTCAATAAGGAAATCATTCCCCTGTATTCTTGCACTTATATCTCCATTCATACGCTCCACAAGCTCTTTTGCAA
>OCHI01000073.1_pt1 | contig 137106 bp, 104 predicted proteins | sample 1538691 | NCBI WGS metagenome assembly OCHI01 (sample SAMN04571718, study PRJEB22368) | human gut metagenome | biome: human gut; material: stool | host: Homo sapiens | place: Luxembourg | collected 2012-09-21 | reverse complement strand
AAAAAACGGCCAAAAAGAAAGGTGAAGATTGAATTTAGAAGAGATAAATCTCCAATTCAAATCTTCGTCAGAAAAGTTTAGACGACTTCAATACTTTAAGAATGCGTTATTGTATCGTAACTGCAGAATCTGCAGGCTGCTACAGAACTAACTTACAGCCAATTACTTCACAATAAAATAGATATCTTTTATAGCATTGCCTACACTCATATATTTATTAGATGTGCCATAAAGTACCCTGGTATTTATTCCCATGCCATACGATTTTCCAGACTCCAAAGGTACACAAACTTTCAGAACAAAAGTCGTGTCATTCTCGAACTTGGATATATCATCAGGGCTAAGTTTATATTTCCGAAGGGCTCTTCTTGAGTCTGGCCAAATCGAATGATGGTTAGGCAATAACTCAGTAGCATATACATTGAGCATAGGTTCTGAGAATACTATTTTTATTTCATTTATATTACCCTCAACCACTGAACCTATTTCCGGTGTAACAGACACAATATAAGGACGTTTCGCAATGGAATCAATTCTGTCAGCAATAGTGTACATGTGCTCAATAAAAAGAGGCATGAATTCTTTGATGGTGGGATACTGCTTTCTGTTGTCAGTAAACTGCTTCATAAACTTCATGGTTTCATCAATCCATACATATCCTTCATATCCACCTGTTGCCACTACATGCGATATCAAGTACTCGCTCAGATGCAACTCCTGCATGTAGACAATGGTCATAACGGTGTTAAAGAACTCGTTGCCTAATGCATCGGCATCATACCCGGATCTGTATAATTCATCCTTTACATACGGGTAAATGCGACGCCCTATTTCTAAGAAATCTTTTTTATTGGCATGAAAAAGCGGGGCTGTGAATGAATGCGACAGTTCGTGAATGAAAGTTCCCGATTTGATGATATCGTTCTCAAGCATTTTCTTGGGCGCACAGCTGACACCGAGAATCGGACTATATGAAAAGGTTTTGAATCCCAGTTTTTTCTGTGTCTTAATATCAAGGCTTGAGAAGTTATTGACACCGTATGCAGGACTGATACACACTTTCACTTCCGGCAGTTTTTCTCCATATAATGACATGAAAAGCGAGTCGGAAACTAAGGTTGCTAACTGTTGATTCGCTACTTCGAGGTATTTTTCATACAGTTTAGCATGCTTCTTAAAGAAGGAAGCATAATTGCTTTTCTCATAGAAGTCATCCAATAGCTCCACATATTCAAGAAATGTTTCCTTCGTCCATCTATTGTCATTCTTAGCAAAGTATTCATCCAAGTCAACATGCTGATTTACTTGCAAATGTCCGTTTTCAATGCTTAACAAATGATTGGCAATCGGAAGAGAATTATAGGAAATGACGTCAACATCACCTGGAATATCACGCATCTTCTTGAGAAATGCCATTACCGGATGCGATTTGAACTTGCCAAAAGACTTTTGTATGTCAGAGTAATAAGGTTTGTATATACCTCTGTCAAACTCTTCACATCCGGCAAGAATCCATGTCGTTGCAGAAAACTCTTCAAGTTCGTCTACATAAGCAAATGTATGCTTATTATTTTGGGCAAACAAATTGATACTAATCAAAAAAAACAGAATACAGATTTTTATCGTTTTCATGGAAAAGCACTTTGATTATTGGTTCTGATATGCAATTTTAAACAAAATGAACATACAAAGCAAGATTTCAAGTGTAATTTTGCAAGAAAAAATGTGCCCCACTTGGAATGAACAAAAAAACGCAATAAATTTATTGATGAATATGGATACATTACATTCTTACCTCACGTTCTATTTGCTTGCCATTAACATTGCAGCATTCGCCCTCTACGGCATAGACAAATATAAGGCCAGGAAAGCCAAGTGGCGAATTTCTGAAGCAAAACTTTTGACGACGGCTGTTCTTGGTGGAAGCATCGGTGCATGGCTGGGTATGAAAATCTGGCATCACAAAACAATGCATAAGAAATTCAAGTATAGCATTCCTGTCATTTTACTGATACAGATAGCACTGATGGCGTATCTACACCACATTGTATGACAACCAGAAGCAAAGGTTATGACTATTGATACCACAAACCTATGTTCACATCTTCAGAAAAAGCTGTTTGAACCCACGGGAATCTATTATCCTGTTTGGCAAGCCCTACAAAATGATGAAGAGTTGACCGCTGCTGTTCGTTCACGCCAACTACACATCTACCGCAATGGTAAGAAAATACTTATTCTTGCCGGTAAGGCGCAACCGAAAATTATCAGAGAAGATACACTGAATGAGTTGGTGAATAATCAGCAATCAGCGTATGTTTAAAAATAATCATCTACTCTAAACAATATGACATCACTTCAAGACAAACTCTTTGCTTTACAGGATAAGCAGTATGCTGCTTTGCAAGCCAAACTGACGCCCGGCGTACCCGACCACTGTTTCATAGGTATCCGTGTGCCTGTGTTACGCACATTTGCAAAGGAGTACATAAAAGATATGGCGTATATGGATTTCCTTAAGCAATTACCCCATACATACTACGACGAAAATATGCTTCATGGACTTTTGATTGCTGAAATCAGAAACTACGAAACGTGTATCCGTCTGACAGATGCCTTCCTGCCTCACATAGATAACTGGGCGGTTTGCGACATAATGGCTCCCAAAATATTTGCCAAGCACAAACAGGATTTGTTGACGAAGATACAGAGCTGGACCCAATCATCACACATTTACACGTGTCGTTTTGGCATAAAGATGCTGATGTCGCATTACTTAGATAAGGATTTTAAGGCAGCATACCTTGAAATTCCGGCATCAGTCAGAAGTGATGAATATTATGTAAAAATGATGGTGGCATGGTTCTTTGCAACAGCTCTTGCCAAACAATGGGAAGCCACGATTCCTTATCTTGAGCAAAAACGACTTGCACCATGGACGCACAACAAAACTATACAAAAAGCCATCGAGAGCTATAGGATAACCACCGAACAAAAAAGCTATCTGCGAACATTGAAAATGAAATAGGTGTCATACCTTATATTTTCAGCCATGGTGCTTATTCGTGCAACAAGCATAAGAAAATCACATATTTTCAAACTCTTAAAATAAAAATTCACAACGCCACTGGGCACCATTTTCAGTGCAGAAGGGTTGTTGATAAACCGGTCTGCCAAATTACTCCGCGACTCTGAAAATTTGCTCCAAGCTTGTTCAAATTAGTTCCGAGCTTGTTCAAATTAGTTCCGAGCTAGTTATTTTTTTCGCTTAAAGAATCTCAACAAGCTCGGAACTTCTGATAATCAGCGCTTTCAGAATCTGTCTATTCCTTGATTACCGAACGCATGTTTTGTCCTAAAATCAATACGACCCTTCTCCTTATGTTTTTAAATTCATTACACTACGAATACATATACTAAGATTCTATCCTTAAAAAAATACAAAACGAGCTATTCATAATCTTAGCATGTATTTCAGGCTAAGGCAATCCTGTTAATCCTAATTGCTCATTTTCTGGCTTATAAGTAGGTGTATCTTTATTAAGGTATAATGCGGCTCGGCAATACCTTGACTCAAAAGCATACTTTTAGTTCGGTACTGCGCTCGCCTTGCACTATCCTTATATAGAAGAGATAAAGGGCAACGAGCTACTTTCTACCCCATTACTTCCTTTTTGCAGTTAACATTACGCGTTAATTAGCCCTTAATTTCAGGTTCGTAAACCTAACAAGTTTTACTCTTTCACCTAATAGTGTTAAAAGAGAGCAATATCCGATGTTTTTACTTGTCAATATGCACATAGAAAAAGGAGAAATTGTATTTTTGCTACCGCTTAGTTAAGATGCCGACCAACAATGCTATAAATTATTCCGAGCACCTACTTTTTGGTAATGACAATACCATTGATTGGCACTGATTTTGCACAATCGAATCAAAAAGCACCAAATTACAACATAGATAATAACATCAATCAAACATATCTTGAATATGAAAAGAACCTGGATGACTGTATTGGCTTTGGCCTTTACACTTGGACTTCAAACTCCGGCTATGGCCGCAACTGCTGTACCGCAGAATCCCATCGATTTGACTGTTGCTGCCGAAAAGGCTGTAAACTCTGTGGTTTACATTAAAGTGACAACGAATAGTAAAACACAAACCATTGAGTACAATAACCCGTTCGAAGATTTCTTTGGTGAATTCTTTGGTCGTGGCGGTGGCGGACAGCAACGCCGCATTCAAACGCCCAAACGTACCGGTGCCGGATCCGGAGTTATCCTGACTGCCGATGGTTACATTGTGACCAACAACCACGTGGTAGGCGATGCGGACGAAATCACCGTGAAACTCAACGACAATCGTGAGTTTAGCGCACGCATCATTGGCACAGACAAAACTACCGACTTGGCACTTATCAAGGTACAAGCTGAAGGACTGCCTGCTATTCAAGTGGCCAACTCTGATAACTTGAAATTAGGCGAATGGGTGCTTGCCATTGGCAACCCGTTTAGCTTGACATCAACGGTGACGGCTGGTATTGTCAGTGCAAAGGCACGTTCGCTGGGTGCCGCCCCTGGTAGCATCGAAAGTTTCATTCAAACAGACGCTGCCATCAATCCCGGTAACTCTGGTGGTGCATTGGTAAATGCCCGTGGTGAGTTGGTCGGCATCAACGCCATGCTTTATTCACAAACCGGTTCGTATGCAGGATATGGTTTTGCCATTCCTACTTCTATCATGAACAAGGTGGTTGAAGATTTGAAGAAGTATGGTTCTGTGCAACGTGCATTACTGGGTATAGCCGGTATGGATGTATCGACCTACATCGACATGGAAAAGGAAAAAGGCAAAGAGGTTGATTTAGGTACAGTCAATGGTATTTATGTATCTGAAGTCAGCGCTGACGGAGCTGCTTCAGAAGCCGGACTGAAAGAAGGTGATGTAATTACAGCCATCGATAATAAGAAGATTGGTAAATTTGGCGAACTTCAGGAACTCTTGGTTAATCATCGTCCGGGCGATAAAATTGAGGTAACGTACATTCGCGATAAAAAGGTACGCCATGCCACACTCACCCTCCGTAATGTGCAAGGCACCACTTCGGCTGTACAAAACCTTGACGTAGATGCCATGGGTGCAGCCCTGCGCCCGCTTACTGATGCAGAGAAGAAACAGTTGAGTCTGCCTTACGGCTTAATGGTTTCGGCTGTTCGCGAAGGTAAACTGAAAGATGCCGGCATTACCAAGGGATTGATTATCATGAAGGTTAACGACAGGGAAATGAGAACTACTGAGGACTTCGATGAAGTGGTGAAGAATGCAAACCTGAGCACCGACCGCGTTCTGTGGATTCGTGCCAAAACGCAAAGTGGTTTGAATCGTTCATTTGCCGTTGAACTTTCTGACCCCAAAGACGCAAAAAAGAAATAATGAGGGAGTGAATTTTCGACATGTCACATCCACTTTCTAACAAGTAAAAAATGAATGATAAGTAGGTGTTCAAAATTATTTTTACATTTGAATTGCGTTATTGTGCCGTAGTTGTTTGTTCTGTGCGAATGTCAGTGCAAACCGAATGCAGAGCGACGAGAGCTTGCTCTCAAGAGCTATGCTGAGGTGCAGCCTGACTTCGCGAAGCAGTGGAGCATAGCGGGCTATGTGACTGAGCACAGAGCAAACCAAAATCAGTGCAAACCGAATGCAGAATATGAAAGCTCGCTTTCAATATTTTGCTGAGGTGCAGCCTGATTTCACAAAGTAAATGCGGTGCAAGAACGTAATGCAAAGTAAAAATACTTCGATAGAATTATATAAAATAATTTTGAATACCTACTTATGACTCTGAGCATCATTTCATTTTTACCTACAACGAAGGTCTGACATCCAACCACGATGTCAGACCTTTTTTTCACAAATGGTACTTTCAACCTCAGCAAAAAGTATACTGACCACAGATAATGTACCAATTCGTTAAATCAAAACGGATAGTTGGTCAAAATATGCCTTTATTATGTTATATTTTGTTTATTATATTGCACATAATAATATTATTTGCTAATTTTGCACTGAATAAGTATTAGGCTTGATAACAATTTGTCCATATCAAACCTTACATATTCTCTTTTCACACGATAAGCTCTTGTTACAGAGACTATATTTTTTCTATTGTTTGACATTCAAGTAAATATAACTACGGCAAACTGCGCGATGCATCAAACCGTATGAAGGATAACAAGCACTTTATTGAAAAGGTATTATTTTTTTAAACGCCAAACAATCAATTCTTTAAAATATGAACGTAAACAAGGTTTGTATGCCCTTGCGAAAACTGATTACATTGCTGATGGTCTCGGCAATGTGTCTGTCGGATGTCTGGGCACAATTAGAAAATGGCAAAGTTTACCACTTTGTCTGTAAAGGTAATAATAGAGCCTTAAGTAGCGCTCCTAACTTAACGATAGGAGATGCCATGCTTAATAATACAAATCCCTTCCAACTTTGGATTGCAGTCGAAGGCAAAGGAGTCAATGCCGGACAATTTGCGCTACGCAATTTGGGTAATGGTTTGTATCTGAACAGTTCGGAAAAGCACTTAGAGCCTTGGGGGCTTATTCCCACCATTGCTTTAGACACTCCTTCATATCATTATTGTGTTGAAAAAGAGAAGAGTGGGTCAACGACCTATTATGTCATGAGCGACGTAAACAACCTTGGCAGTAAGCACTGTTTAAACTTCTAAAAAGCCAAGAATACGATTATCTGTAATAGTGATAACGACAATTTTTCAAAATGGAAAATTGAAGTTCAAACCAATTGGGACCAAGCTAAAATTGAAAAGCAGCTTAAAGAAGTAGCCCATTATGAGGCTTCGAAAACAGAATATTACCGAGCACTTGTTTACGAAAGAACCCTCTACAAGGTTTTTACCGACACTGCTTGCACCGTGTTGCTAAACAAGTATGCCTCTATGGCAGAAGACGAGCTGGACAAGGATGAAGACTTGCTGAAACTTCCGAAAACACTCAGAAATCTGGTTAAAAAAATCAAGAAAAACGACTGGACTGAGGCAAACGGCAATCCTTCCAAACCTCAATGGGACGATAAATATGCTCGAAAATTTCGCGTGCAACTCTGCGAACCTTACAGCAACCCGCATGAAGCAGGCCTGGCTATCCACATTCAACCTCACTCTGTGATGAACAACCCTACGGGTATTTATGCAAGCAAAGGCGATACGCTCTACGTCATGGTGGGCGGAGACATTAAGGAAGGCTCTTATGTTTACCTCGGTACATTCGAAGGGTATAACCGCCCCGTGGGTGATACCAAAACCGGAACAAAGCTCAAGAAAGGCTTGAACATTGTTCCCATTAAGAATAACGAAACCAACACGTTTATTTGCTACACGGTCGAGACTTTCAAAGACCGCAAATTGACCGGGCTGAAACTTTCAAGTTACGATGATCTGAAAATCCACATTGAAGGTGGAAACCTCAACGGTTATTACAACCGCATGGGCGACTCGCTGTACACTCCCGACAAAAACGAGGATTGGGATTATTACGAAAAGCGCGCCAATATGCACGCCATCACCATTCTGGGTAAATACCAGATATTGCACCTCTATCAAGACAGCACGGTGGCCGGTGGTAGAAAATATCCCGGTCTGTCCAACTTCCTAAACGAGCAGGTTAAGGTGGAAGATGTGATTGCAGCATGGGACAAACTCATGTTTGCCCAACGATTAACCCTGGGTTTGCTCAGCCGCGAGGAATACGAACAAGCCAAAAAGGATTTCCCCACACTCGACGACCCCTCACGAGGCATCTACACCTACATGGGCGACGACCCCATCACCCCGATTGACTACTCCGACGTGTATCGCGTTCATGGCAAATCGTGGGGTATGGTAACCGGCTATATGGTTGGTTCAAACGGCTATAGCGGCTACAACATCAGCACCTTCCCGGCTATCACCGTAGGTATGGCCTCAAAGGAAAGCAGCAACTATGGCAACATTTGGGGAGCTGCCCACGAAATAGGCCACCAGCACCAGGCCCTCATTCACATGAATGGTTTGAAAGAGTCGTCGAACAATATTTTTTCAAACATCTGCGTTTGGTTCGACGGTAAAGCCACCTCGAACATGGCCGACGGCGCATTGGTTAATCTGCTCAAAGTATATAACCGACCCGACGGCGACTTTTTCCATACCACGCTGGGTGTGCAAATGCACCTTTACTACAAGTTGTGGCTCTACTATCACCTGGCGGGCAAGAACAACCGCTTCTACCCTCGCCTGTTCGAACTGCTGCGCCGAGACCCAATGAACGTAACGGTTGATCAGGACGGTGCGCAGTGCTTGCTCCACTTCTACAAAATGTGTTGCAAGGCCGCCGGAGAAGACCTTACGGAGTTTTTCCGCGCCCACTGCTTCTTTACTCCGCTAAAGCAGCGCCATGTGGCAGACTACACCTCGTCGGACTACACCATGACGCAAGAACAGGTGGACGCAGCCATTGCCGAGGTTAAATCGTGGAACCTGCCGCTGAACCGCAACATCATTTTCATCAACGACTGTGCCGGCAAAACGGTTTATTCGCACGACGGCACTACGAAACGTCACAGTTACAGCGGCGCACCTCAGGCCGATATGGGTATGTACACCGACTTTATCCATGCCCAAAACGACACGATTACAGGCACCTACACCTATGTCATGCAGAATGGCCAAATCGTGGTTAGCGGTGCCAAGGGCGGTGTAGGCTTGTTGGCTTACGACGATGAAGGCATGCTGCAAGCCTTTTCGGACCGTTACAGCTTTACGCTTTCGGAACGTGCCCGTCAGAAACTGGCTTCGCGCAAATTACACATCTACGTGGTGAACGCTGCCGGCGAACTTACCGAAATCAAAGGTAGCGACGCCGTGGGCGAACAGCGCGACTTGCTGCGCACCGCGATGGAGGATGCCAAGAATTTGCTGAAGAAAGTCGACGAGAAAAGTCGCATTGTTGGTTTCTACCATAAGCAGGCCGTTGTGGAACTGGAAAAATTGCTGGCGAAGGCTGAAACTGTGTATGACAACAAAGACAAGGCGGCTTACATTTCAACCTCGCAACTGCTGACCGAGGAAATTCACCGCATCATGAATGCTGAGGATTCACGCATTTCGTTCGTACCGAACAGTTCATACTTATTGGAGTGCGAATATGGTCCGAACAAATATGTGTATCGCCATGACGACAATGCCATGAGAATCAAGCCCGAGGAAACCAAAGGCAGCGAATGGCTCTTTGAAATGGTGGGCGAAAACAGCTACTACATCAAGCACGTCGAAACGGGCAAATACCTTTCAGCTGCAGAAAAAAGCGTGCAGATGAAGTTGGTTGAAAAGAGCGAGACTCTGCCCTATCACATGGAAACCCTTGACAATAATTACTTTGCACTTGGTTGCAGCAAGGGTTACATCAACTACGAGCATCAAAGAGGCAACTTGCAAGGTTGGGCTAAGATTGAAGGTACGCAGAGCCGCTGGCGCCTGTCATTGGTCAAGGTTGAAGAAAACGAACAGGCTTTCCAAAACCTCGCCAAATCTGCCAGCATGGCCGAAGCTTTGATTCGCAAAAACGCTGAGATTACCGAAGTGAAACTGCAAACCACTCAGGAAAACGAAACAGGCTATCTTTATTGCAATGCGATTGGATCCAATAATTCGGTCAATGGCGATGCCAATAACGGATACAACTTGCTTGATAAGAACATCAACACGTTCTTACTTACCCAAACATCAAAGGATAGCCTTGACCACTATCTGAAAGTTGATTTGAAGAATCAGCAACTTCCGCTAATCAGCATGCGTTACGTTACGCGCAATGCCGACAGCAAGGAACGTCCGAGAACCATCCTTATTGAAGGTGCTAAGGATAATGGAGAATTCACTCCCATCATGACCATCAACACGGGACTGCCCCAGCATCGCAGTACAGAGTTTATCTCTCCCCTGTTTGATGCAGGTTTCCGCCACCTGCGTTTCATGGTTAAGGCTACTTGGGGTGGAGAAACGAAGAAGAATCACCCTTACTTCTCGATGTCGGAATTTTCACTGACTACTCCTGTGCTGAACAGCAAGTACGAGGCAGCAAAAGCTGACTACAATGCCCTTATTGAAGAAATTATAAAAGCTCGCAAGGCACTGGAAACGGGCAGAGAACAGATTGAGCAACTGAAGACTGCCAAAGAAAGTTTGGATGCAGCTTACCAAAAGTTTGCGGAAGCTTGCCATAAAATTGACATGCAGGCCATGGAAGCTAAGAAGAACAACTTAGGTGCACTCATTGCTAAAACCGAAGCACTGATGAACGAAGTGGCTACAGTGGAATATAAAGAAGACCGCAATGTGGCTACTGCTGCTCCTATAGCCTTGCAATGTAAGGATGCAAACGGGAAAGCTTACCTTTCATCAAACGCCGACCAGAATACGGAGACCAACTTCCCTGCATCTGGTGGAAGTGAACCGGCATTGATCGATAACAATCCCAACACTTTCTATCATAGCCGTTGGAGAGGCACTCAGGTTAACGAGCCCCATCACATTCAAGTAAAAGTGACTGATATTGAAACTGATGCTGAGTTTGCATTCAGTTATCAAACCAGACACAATGGTGGTCCGTACCCCCATGCCTTCAGGATTGAGCAAAGTTTGGACGGACAAACATTCACGCTCATCAGAACCTTTGAATTAAGAACGGATTCACTTCCGGTTCAAAATGGCAAACAATGGAAATCGCCCAAAATCACGCCCACTGGTAAGTATCGTTACCTACGTTTTGTGGTGACGAAATCAAACGATCAGAAGATGGGACAGTATTGCTTTGCAATGGCAGAATTTTCATTAAACAGTTACGACTACAAACTTGACGTAAAAGTCAACAAGCGTAACGAGTTTACCTGCGTCAACGACTCACAAATCATTGATGCTGAACTCCTGATGGTTGCTGCCAAATCCATTCAAAGCGCAGCAGCATCTGAAGCCATGATTGATGAGCAAATAGCCAACTTGCAACAGGTGTACGATTCACTATTGAAAGCTAAGGAAGCCTCGGCACCTTACAACGAATTGGTTAAGTTCAGCCAAACAGCCTATCTGCCCATGTACGAGCTGAAGGCTGGCAACAAAGTTGGACAATGGACTGCATCTTCTGCCGAAGCATACAATAAAGTATATGCACGCGCAGCCTACCTGCTTTCCTATCGTGGAGCTACGGCTGCTGATTATACAAAAATTCGTCAGGAATGGGAAAAGGCGTATGGCAAACTGACATACCATCAACCCGAAGCCGAAAAGTTCTACACGTTGCGCAAAAAGGATAGCCGTAATGCAGTGATGCTCTATGTCGACGCTGATAACAAACTCAAAGCCGGCACTGAAGCAAACGCTACCCAAAGTCAGGCAGTTTGGCAGTTTGTTAACGAATCAGGCAATATGTTCCTGAAGAGTTTACACACTACTTCATTCCTTACTGACGCCAAGGAGGGAAGCGAACTCGCTGCTAAAGAAAATGGCAAAGCCTTCCAAATCAGACCTATAAACAACGATGGACTCGTTGCTCTGATTCATGCGGGAACCGAACCGGTGCGCGCTGAAGAATTGGCCACTGAAGCCAAATTGGACGGATGGTACATTGACGAAATGGCCAGCGAAACCATAGGCCACGACCTCGTAATCAGCAAATACGGTTATGCCGGACTTTACTTGGATTACGCTGTGAAGTTGCCCGAAAATGTAAAGGCTTACAGAGTAAGTGAGATTAACGGCAACTCGTTAAAACTTACAGAAATAGCCGATGGCTTGGTGCCTGCTGCTACTCCGGTCATTGTTAAAGCCGCTGCCGATACGTATCGTCTGAACTACGTTGCGAACAATGCGGCAGAAGCTATTAACCATCCGAATTTACTCTACGGTGCTTCATTCAATCAGTACCTCGAAGGCAAGCCCTCGACTTCGTACTACCTGTTTGGTGCTAAAAACGACAAGGTAGGTTTGTACAAAGCCTGGTTGGAATACAACGCTGACGGTACGATTACTAACGACAATAAGGGCACAGACAATGGTAAACACTTCAAAGTGTCGGCCAACAAAATCTATTTGCCTTTAACCAGCTCTTCATCGGCTCCTCTGTCATTCAGCTTCGACGAAACTCAAACGGGCATCGAGGAACAAATGACTGAAAACAACGCTAAAGTCATTTACGATTTACAAGGACGCCGCGTGAATAAGGTAAAACATGACGGGCTCTACATTGTGAACGGACAAAAAGTTTTTCTGAAAGTTCAGCCATAATCTGAGTTCGTAAAACTCTTGACACGATTCGACAGATGCGGACATTCTGTTGTTCGCAACTGTCATCGTTTCAAACAAATTATCTTTTAAAATATGAACAAAAAATTATATCAAGCACCACAAATTATGGTGGTCGACATCCAATGCGAAGGACTGATTGCATGCAGTGGTATTCAAGTTGAAGAAAGCCATGCCGACAAAGGCTTTGTGGAACTCAGTCAAAAATCAGAAGGCATCTGGGATGAATAGAAGCTAACACACAGAGCCCTGCTTACATCATTATATAGAAGTCGTCTAAACTTTTATGACGACTTCATAGGTTCGTTTAGACGGTTCAGCCGCTAAACGAACCTTTTTTCATTGATACCAAATTCGATGACAAAACGCATTATCTGCTTTACGCGATGCTTTTCGACAACGCATTTACCGAAGGGAGATGAAAGGAAAGTTAAGATTGAGCGTCTACTGATTCATTATAAATTTGTAACTTCGCATTTGCTTTCATTGAAAAGGGATTTTGATGGCATCCGGACAAAAAGATTTGCATGATACAAGCAGTCAAGAATGTGGTGGCATGAACCGGACTGTGGGAATAAAATGAACCTATTTTATTTCTAACCGGTCAGACTCTGTCATTTCATCCACTTCATCCCTTTCATTTCAGACATTACACCAGTGGCAGCTTGTAAAACGCTGCCTACTTGAGAACACCTACTTATGAGTTACAAACAAGAACGAATAAAACCTTACGGTAATAATGGCAGTAAGGGAGAACAAGTGAGACAAATGTTCGATAGCATTGCCCACTCTTACGACTTACTGAATCATACGCTGTCGTTCGGAATTGACAAACATTGGCGAAAAGCGGCCATTGATTCATTGCGCCCTTATGCTCCACAACGCATTCTGGATGTAGCAACCGGAACAGGCGATTTTGCCATTCTCGCTGCTAAGGAACTCAAGCCCCAGGAACTTTTAGGCATCGACTTATCGGAAGGCATGATGAATGTCGGACGCAAAAAAGTGGCGGAAGCCGGATTATCGGACATCATTCATTTTCAAAGAGAGGACTGTCTTGACCTGCACTTGCCCGACAATACTTACGATGCACTGATGGTGGCTTACGGCATACGTAACTTTGAGAATCTGGACCGCGGACTGCAGGAAATGTGCAGGGTGCTTAAGCCCGGTGGCAGATTGGTGATTATCGAATTGACTTCGCCCAACAGTTTCCCCATGAAGCAGTTGTTTCACTTTTACTCGCACGTGTTTATGCCGATGCTGGGCAAAATCATTTCGCGCGACAATAAAGCATACACCTATCTTCCGGCAACCATGGAGGCCTTTCCGCAAGGCGAGGAAATGCAAGGCATCTTAAGCAAAGCCGGATTTACGGATGTTAAGTTCAAGCGTTTTACTTTCGGACTGAGCACACTTTATACTGCCACGAAATAAAACAGCGAAACGAGCCGGTGTGTTGCTTTAAAAAGACACAGTGCTGTCATTGCTCACTTGCCACACACGACTATATACATATAAAGAATACCACGCATGAGCGACAAACAATCTCTGAGAATCGTATATATGGGTACACCCGACTTCGCGGTGGAACCACTTAAAAAGTTAGTTGAGGGCGGATATAACGTCGTTGGTGTTATTACGATGCCTGACAAGCCCATTGGCCGACATCAGAACGAACTTTCTTCGTCACCCGTTAAACAATATGCTGTAGCAAATGGTCTTCCGGTATTGCAACCGGCCAAACTGAAAGATCCGGACTTCATCGAAGGACTGCGAAACCTGAAAGCTGACTTACAAATTGTGGTGGCCTTCAGAATGCTGCCCGAACTGGTTTGGAACATGCCACGACTAGGTACGTTCAACTTGCATGCCGCCTTGCTGCCGCAGTACCGCGGTGCTGCCCCGATTAACTGGGCAATCATCAATGGCGACACTGAAACCGGCATTACTACGTTCTTCCTTGATCATGACATTGACACGGGCAGTGTCATTCAGCGCGTTCCTGTGCCTATCTTAGATACAGACAATGCAGAAGATGTGCACGATAAGTTGATGTATTTAGGCAGTGACTTGGTCATTGAAACTGTTGACAACATTTTAAAGGATAATATTCATCCTATCCCGCAATCAGAACTCACTACCGACGAACCGCTGCGCCCTGCTCCCAAAATATTCAAGGAAACTTGTCGGATTGATTGGAACAAAGGAGTTAAATATACCTACGACTTTGTGCGCGGCCTTTCGCCCTATCCTGCAGCCTGGACCGAACTGACGTGCAACGGCAAAAAAAGTGTACTCAAAATCTATGCTGCAACTAAGGAGTTTAACGATTCGCCCACTGAACCTGTGGGAACCGTGATAACTGACGGAAAAACCTTCCTGAAAGTAGCTTTAAGTGACGGCTATCTCAAACTTGAAACGATTCAACTGGCCGGCAAAAAACGCATGCAGATAACCGACTTCTTAAGAGGATTTCACCCCTCGGAGGATATGCGAGTTGAATAAAACCCTGCGCTTTAACAGCTTAAAAATGAATGCTAACAACTATTGACAGCCAATGAAAATAAAATTCTCGGCATAAAACCAAAGAATTTGAAAGAAAAATATTAAATTTGCTGCCGCTAAGTAATGTGGGTACAACCTATCTATCCATAATTAGCATTCAAAATGTGATTAAAAACAACAACGTAAGTACAAAATGAATATTCAATTTAACAAGGTTAGCAATGTTAGCGGTGAACTCACCATTAACATGGAAAAAGCTGACTACCAGCCCAAAGTAGAAAAAGCACTCAAGAACTTTGCCCAGCAGGCACAAATGCCCGGTTTCCGTAAAGGCAAAGTGCCCATGTCTCTTATAAAGAAAATGTATGGCGTTCAGGCTAAGGCTGAAGAAGTAAACCGCTTACTTCAGGAAAGCTTGTTCGATTACATCAAGAGCAACCAAATCAATATGCTCGGCGAACCTATCGGCAGCACGAAGCAAATTCCTCAGGACATCGAAAAGCAAGATGATTTCACCTTCATCTTCGACATCGCATTGGCTCCTGAATTCACTGCTGAACTTTCTGCTAATGATACCGTAGATTTCTACGACATCGAAGTAGCCGACGAAATGGTTACCAAGCAGCTCGACGCTCTCCGTCAGCAGGCTGGTCACCCCGAAGATGTTGAAGAATATGCAGACCGTGACGTTGTACGCGGTCAGCTCGTTGAACTTAACGAAGAAGGTCAGGCTAAAGAAGGTGGCATAAACATTGAAACTGCTTCACTCATGCCTTCATTCTTCAAGAACGATGATCAGAAGAAACTCTTCGAAGGTGCTAAGAAGAATCAGGTTATCACGTTCAGCCCCAACGCTGCTTACGAAGCTAACGAAGCTGAATTGGCTGCCCTGCTGAAAATTGAAAAAGAAGAAGTGAAGAACCACGCTGGAAACTTCAACTTCGAAATCAACGAAATCAGCCGCTTCGTTCCCGCTGAACTCAACGAAGAATTCTTCAACAATGTATTCGGCGAAGAAGTTAAAACTGAAGAAGAAGCTCGCGAAAAGGTTAAGCAGACCATCAAGGACTTGCAGATTAACGATAGCAACTACAAATTCCTTTTGGACGTAAGAGCCTATATGGAACAAAAGGTTGGTGCTTTGGAATTCCCCGAAGACTTGCTGAAGACCATCATGAAGGCTAACAACAAGGACAAGGACGAAAAGTACGTTGAAGACAACTTCGTTAAGAGCCTTGAAGAACTGAAATGGCACTTGATTAAGGAACAGCTGGTTAAGGCCAACGATATCAAGGTTGAAGACAAGGATCTGAAGGCCACTGCTATTCAGGCTGCTCGCTTCCAGTTCGCTCAGTACGGAATGAACAACATTCCCGATGAGTACCTTGAAAACTATGCTCAGGAAATGTTGAAGAACGAAAATCAGGTTCACGCCTTGGTTGACCGTTGCATTGACCAGAAACTTACTGAAAAACTCAAAGAAGTTGTTACGCTGAACCACAAGTCGATTTCTTCTGAGGATTTTGCCAAAATGTTTGAATAATACAATCCGATATAGAACGTTTATTCAAAGTCTATATCAGATAACGTAACATTGAAACATACAACTAATAGCGCTTTGCTGATTCTATTAGTTAAGAAATAGGATGTGCCAATGTGTGTATTCTGCGCACATTGGCACACTATTTGTTTATACAATGTATCACTCCCCTAATAGGGATAAAGTATATTTTGAACACTTCAACTTTCGCAATAATGATGAATGACTTTAGAAAATTTGCAACCTCCAAGGCAGGCATCAACTCAATGGTGCTTGACGATGTTATCAAAAGCCAAAATCAATATTTAAATCCCTATATCTTGGAAGAACGCACATTAAACGTGACACAAATGGATGTGTTTTCACGTTTGATGATGGACAGAATTATCTTTTTGGGCACACAAATTGATGATTACACGGCTAACACGCTTCAGGCTCAACTTCTGTATCTGGACTCAACGGATCCTGGCAAGGATATTTCTATCTACATAAACTCTCCAGGTGGTTCTGTTTATGCAGGCTTGGGTATCTACGACACAATGCAATTTATCCAAAGCGATGTAGCCACAATCTGCACCGGCATGGCAGCATCAATGGCAGCTGTGTTACTCGTAGCAGGACAGGAAGGTAAGCGCTCTGCCCTACCTCATAGCCGCGTAATGATTCACCAACCTATGGGGGGTGCACAAGGACAAGCCTCTGACATTGAAATTACTGCACGCGAAATCCAAAAGCTTAAAAAAGAATTGTATCAAATCATTGCCGATCACTCACACACTGAGTTCGACAAAGTATGGGCAGACTCCGACAGAGACTATTGGATGACTGCTGCTGAAGCCAAAGAATATGGCATGATTGATAAAATCTTTGAACCTAAGTGCAAGATAAAATAAGACAACCGTCATCACCTAATTGTAACTTATGGCAAGCAAGAAAAACAGATGTTTACTGTGCAACAGAACGGAAGACGAGGTGCCCATGATGCTTACTGGAGCAACAGGCTTTATCTGTTCCGACTGTGTGGCAAAAGCTTATGAAATGATAAGCGAATATGCTCCTGAGATATTGCATACGGATTCTTCAAAAAGTGGTAAAGATGCACCCACTCTCGACATGAAGAAAGTGCCTAAACCTAAGGAGATTAAAGAATACCTCGATCAATACATTATCGGTCAGGATGCAGCAAAACGCTATTTGAGCGTTGCTGTATACAACCACTACAAACGAATAACCCAACAACAAAAAAACAACAATGACGATGTTGACATCGAAAAATCAAACATCATCATGGTTGGTTCAACGGGTACCGGCAAAACGCTTTTGGCACGAACGATTGCCAAGTTACTCGACGTTCCTTTTACAATAGTTGATGCTACTGTATTTACAGAAGCAGGCTATGTGGGCGAAGACGTTGAAAGCATCTTGTCGCGTTTGTTGCAAGTAGCAGACTTCAATGTTGAACGCGCTGAACGAGGCATTGTATTTATTGATGAAATAGATAAAATTGCCCGCAAAGCCGATAACCCCTCTATTACGCGCGACGTGAGCGGAGAAGGTGTGCAGCAAGGGTTGCTCAAGCTGCTTGAGGGCTCTATCGTCAATGTTCCGCCCAAAGGAGGCCGTAAGCATCCCGACCAAGACTACATCCACGTTGACACACGCAACATACTATTCATTTGTGGAGGTGCCTTTGATGGTATCGAAAAGAAAATCGCCCAGCGACTCAATACACATACCGTTGGCTATAACTCGGTTCAAAATGCCAAGAAAATTGACCCCAAAAATCTGATGCAGTACATTGAACCTCAAGATTTGAAATCATTTGGTTTGATTCCTGAAATCATTGGTCGTCTTCCGGTATTGACTTATCTTAATCCGTTAGATAAGAATGCGTTGAGCAAAATCTTGACCGAACCGAAAAACTCTATCGTAAGACAATATACTAAACTTTTTGACATGGATGGTGTAAAGTTGAACTTTACTCCCGAAGCGTTAGAATATATAGTAGATAAAGCGGTTGAGTTTAAGCTTGGCGCACGAGGCTTGCGCTCAATTGTTGAAAGCATTATGATGGACGCCATGTTTGAAATGCCATCTTCGAAACAAAAATCATTTACTGTTAGCAAGGAATATGCTGCAGAACAAATGGAAAAAAGTGACAAACTTTAAGTTTCGAGCATAACCATGAATAATTAGCAAGAAGCCTGGAATACCAAACTTCGAGCAAAATACCCTATCAATTTAAAATATAGGCCGCGATTGTATCTAATACAAAGCGGCCTTATTCTTGATTATATACTTCCGATCCTTACAGAGCAACTTCATTTATTCACTCGTGGCTGTCAGAAACTAATAATTAGAGGACATAAAGAGAAAAATATTTTTGATACATTGTTTCGATTTTGAGAAAAATGTTATAACTTTGCTTTGGTGAATAAAAATCGAGCAGGTCATTGCTTGATAAATGTTCACGCAGATCCTAACCTCTAAGCCACCAAGAAAAGCTATGAAGGAAGAACAAAATTTGAAGAAGGCTCTTAAAGATCACTTCGGATTCGAATCATTCAAAAATAATCAAGAAGCTATCATACGTTCGTTGCTTGATGGACATCATGTTTTTGTACTGATGCCAACAGGCGGCGGCAAATCCCTGTGCTATCAATTACCTGCATTGGTAATGGAGGGAACAGCTATTGTAATTTCTCCCCTCATTGCTTTGATGAAGAATCAGGTGGATGCAGTACGACATACCAGTCAGATTGACGGCATTGCTCATTTCATCAATTCTTCACTGAACCGAAGCCAGATTGAGAAGGTAAAATCTGATATTCGGAACGGCATCACAAAGTTGCTTTATGTAGCTCCGGAATCTTTGACAAAAGAAGACAATGTCGAATTTCTACGTTCTGTCAAAATTTCTTTCTATGCTATAGACGAAGCTCATTGTATATCAGAATGGGGACATGATTTCAGACCTGAATACAGAAAAATCAGACCCATTATCAATGATATTGGCAATGCGCCTATCATAGCATTAACTGCTACTGCAACAGATAAAGTTCGGACGGACATAAAAAAGAACTTAGGCATTATGGATGCCGTGGAATATAAAAGTTCTTTTAACCGCCCTAACTTGTACTATGAGGTACGCCCGAAAACCAAAGATATCGACCGCGACATCATAAAGTTCATCAAACAGCAACCTACATGCAGTGGTATTATATACTGTCTGAGTCGGAAGAAGGTGGAAGAATTGGCAGAAGTTCTGAGAACCAACGACATCAAGGCTCAAGCTTATCATGCTGGCATGGATTCTGTCAATCGTTCTCAGACACAGGACGATTTCCTGATGGAACGTATTGACGTAATCGTTGCCACCATTGCCTTTGGCATGGGTATCGACAAGCCCGACGTTAGATTCGTCATCCACTACGACATACCCAAGAGCCTTGAAGGTTACTATCAAGAAACAGGTCGCGCCGGACGTGACGGGGGTGAAGGCAAATGTATAGCCTTTTACTCCAGAAAAGATTTACAAAAACTAGAAAAGTTCATGGAGGGAAAGCCCATTGCCGAACAGGATATAGGCCGACAACTCCTTAAAGAAACAGCTGCTTACGCTGAAAGTTCTGTATGTCGCCGTAAATTACTACTTCACTACTTTGGCGAACATTACGACAAAGAGAGCTGCGGAAACTGCGATAACTGCAAACACCCTAAACAACAAGTGGAAGCTAAATCTAACTTAATAAAACTGCTGGAAGTAATTATTGCCACTAAAGAGCATTTTCGTGATGATTATGTAAAAGACATCCTATTGGGACACAAAACCGAAGAAGTTTGTGCACACAGACATGATCAGCTCGAAGTATTCGGATGTGGTGACGATGATAGTGAAATTAAATGGAATGCCGTAATTCGTCAAGCTCTTATTTCGGGCTATCTTGACAAAGATGTTGATAACTACGGTGTTCTCAAAGTTACTGAAGAAGGACATGATTTCCTGAAACACCCCACATCGTTCATGATTGTTGAAGACCGCAATTATGAAGAAGAGGAAGTAGATGCAGAACCGCAAGGTGGCGCAGCTTGTGCTGTCGACCCGACACTCTACAAAATGTTGAAAGACTTGCGTAAGAAACTTTCAAAAGAACTGGATGTTCCCCCTTACGTAATCTTCCAGGATGGTTCGCTCGAAGCTATGGCTACCATCTATCCTCAAAATTTTGATGAGTTGCAAAACATTCCTGGCGTAGGAGCTGGAAAAGCCAAACGATATGGCGAAGAATTTTGCAAACTTATTAAGAAACACTGCGAGGAAAACGAAATTGAACGCCCTGAAGACCTGCGCATTCGTACAGTTGCCAACAAGTCGAAAATAAAAGTAAGCATTATACACAGCATCGACCGTAAAGTGGCACTCGACGATATCGCCGTGGTAAAAGGTATTGAATTTGACGAACTCCTCGACGAAATAGAAGCTATCGTTTACTCTGGTACTAAAATCAACATTGATTACTTTATCTATGACATAATGGATGAAGATCACATTGATGACATTTATCAGTATTTCAAAGAGAGCGAAACTGACGACTTGGACAGTGCACTGGACGAATTAGGCAACGACTACTCGGAAGAGGAAATCAGATTGGTTCGCATTAAGTTCATCTCGGAAATGGCTAATTAGAAATATCACAACTATGACTGAAAATATAACCAACGAAAGCACTGAAAAAAAGAGCTTGAACTTTATCGAACAAATCGTTGCCAATGATTTGAAGGAGGGTAAAAATGGTGGAAGATTACAAACCAGATTCCCGCCTGAACCTAACGGCTACTTGCACATTGGACATGCCAAAGCTATTTGCATGGACTTCGGAACTGCACAAAAATTTGGTGGCATCTGCAACTTGCGATTTGACGATACCAACCCCCAAAAGGAAGATACCGAATATGTAGAAGCCATCAAGGAAGACATTGAATGGCTGGGATTCAAATGGGGCAACATTTATCATGCTTCTGACTATTTTCAGCAACTTTGGGATTTTGCCGTTCGTTTGATTAAAGAAGGCAAAGCCTACGTTGATGAACAAACAAGCGAACAGATTGCAGCGCAAAAGGGTACACCGACTCAACCGGGTTCTGCCAGCCCTTATCGCGACAGACCTGTTGAAGAAAGTCTTGCTCTGTTTGAGAAAATGAACACCGGCGAGATTCCTGAAGGTACTATGGTTCTGCGTGCCAAAATCGATATGGCCAATCCCAATATGCACTTCCGCGATCCTATCATATACAGAATCATCAACAAAGAACATCACCGTACCGGAAGCAAATGGAAGGTGTATCCTATGTATGATTTTGCACATGGTCAGAGCGACTACTTTGAAGGCGTTACCCACTCTATCTGTACATTGGAGTTCGTACCCCACCGCCCACTCTATGACTACTTCATTGACGAACTGAAAGAAGGCAACGACTTGGCTGACAACCGTCCTCGCCAATACGAATTCAACCGTTTGAACTTAACCTATACGGTTATGTCGAAACGTAAGTTGCTGGCTTTGGTTCAGGAACACTTGGTAGATGGTTGGGACGACCCCCGTATGCCGACCGTATGCGGATTACGCAGAAGAGGCTATTCACCGCAGGCCATCAGAAAGTTCATCGACATGATTGGTTACACCAAGTTTGATGCGCTTAATGACTATGCGATGCTTGAAGCTGCAGCACGCGAAGACCTGAACGCACGCTCTTTACGTGTAAGTGCAGTATTGAATCCGGTTAAACTCATCATTACCAATTATCCTGAAGGACAAACCGAGGAAATGGAAGCCGTCAACAATCCCGAATGCGAGGCAGATGGCACACACACCATTACCTTCAGTCGTGAATTGTGGATTGAGCGTGAAGACTTTATGGAAGATGCTCCCAAAAAATTCTTCCGTATGGTTCCCGGAAAAGAAGTACGCTTGAAAAATGCCTACATCGTAAAATGTACCGGCTGCAAAAAAGCGGCTGACGGCACCATTGAAGAAATTTACGCTGAATACGATCCCCAAAGCAAGAGCGGTATGGAAGGTGCAAACCGCAAGGTTAAAGGTACACTCCATTGGGTTAGCACGGCACACTGCGTAAAAGCTGAAGTACGCTTGTACGACAGATTGTTTACCGTTGAGAACCCCTCAGCTGACGAACGCGACTTCCGCGAATTGCTTAATCCCGACTCGTTGAAAGTGTTGGATAACTGCTACGTTGAAAAATATGCTGTTGAGAATGAAACAGGTAACAGATACCTGCAATTCCAGCGTACGGGCTACTTTACAGCCGATACACATTCAACCAAGGAGCATCCGATCTTCAATAAAACGGTAGGTTTGAAAGACAGTTGGAATGCCAAGAAGTAATCCATACCGTTATTAGGATTTTATCATTAACAAAGGCTATAAAGTTAGACAACCGATTTTACACCATCGGGCAATACTAGCTTTATAGCCTTACTTTTTTAAGACTATGGATCACTACTGTCCAATAAAAGTTAGCTAATCGGTCTTTGAAATTATTGAAATACAGTCTTTTAAGCAGTCCTTTAGAATGAAACGGATTTGAATTCGTAGCTTAGCGGTCAAATTGAAGGCCGCTTATGAACCAAGATAAATACGTATTCGCTCAACTTACCGCTTTTCTGAACAGAACCCAGTTCAACAACTTCGTTCGCAAGTATGATGGCAATCGCTACGTGAAGCAGTTCACCTGCTGGAATCAGCTGCTTGCTATGATGTTCGGACAACTGAGCAATCGTGAGAGTCTTCGCGACCTAATTGTGGCTTTTGAAGCACACCGAGTTAAGCAGTATCATCTTGGTTTGGGACGCAATCCAATAGCCAAAGCCACTCTCGCTTAATGCTAATCAGAATCGTGACTACAGAATCTTTGAAGACTTCGCATTCTATATAATGAAGGAAGCTTGCGAAAAGCGAGCAATCAATATCTTGGAAATCCCAGGAAATAAGTACGCTTTTGATTCAACAACCATTCCGTTGTGTCTAGCCACATTTCCATGGGCGAAGTTCCGAAGAAAGAAAGGAGGAGTGAAAGCTCATGTCTTATATGACATTGAAGCACAAGTTCCTGCCTTCTATACTGTAACCACAGCATCGAAGCACGACTCTACAGAGATGTGTTCAATCCATTATGAACCAAATGCTTATTATATGTTCGATAGGGCTTATGACTTTTTTAAGGAATTATATAGGATACACCTGACAGGTTCCTTTTTCGTTGTCAGAGCTAAAACGAACTTGAAATACACAATGGTTAAATGGAAACGTAGGATGCCTAAGTATGTACTTACAGATGCTGAAGTGAAACTGACCGGATATCTCTCAGAGAAGAAATATCCCGAGTCATTCCGATTCATTCGTTACTACGATGAAGAGGGTGACCGTGAGTTCACTTTCCTGACAAACGCAACACATATTTCTGCATTGGACGTTGCTAATCTCTATAAGAAAAGATGGTTGATCGAGCTATTCTTCAAATGGCTAAAGCAACACCTTAAAATAAAAAAATTCTGGGGCACAACGGAAAACGCTGTCCGCATTCAAATCAGTGTAGCTATTATCACATACTGTCTTGTAGCTATTGTCCAACACGATATGCAATTGAAACGCTCAACTTATGAAGTTTTGCAGATTCTAAGCATCTCTCTAACGGACAAAACGAACTTACGTGACCTGTTCGATAAGACTGATTTCAACGATATCAAGGAACTCGATTATCCCCTTTTTGAAGGACTATTTGATTAATTTTTTAACTCGTCCATTTTTATTGGACACTAATGACTATGGATAAATTTTTACAAGATGCCATTGAAGAATACGAGCGTAATATAGATAATTGCAGCAACTTCTATATGGACGCTGAAACCCTGCTGGATATTGAAGACTACTACGAGAAAGAAGGAAGATTGTTCGATGCAGACAGGCTCCTGATTTATGCAGAAAAAATGCATCCTCAACATGAAGAAGTGCTCATTGTAAAAGCCTACAGACTAAAGAACAAAGGTAAATGGAATGAAGCCTTAACAGTCATTGGCGAAGTAACCAATAGAGAGAACCGAGATGTACAAGCACTTTTAGCCGAATGGGAGGCTGCAGGGGGAAAACCTAAAAAGGCTGAACAAAGAATCATGCAACACCTTCCCCATGAAAAAAATGATGAATACTATGAGTGGCTCATAGACCTTGGCGAAATATTGCTGGATTATGGATATACGAAACGAGCCCAGCACTTTCTCCGGCAAATTCCCGAAAACCATAAGTCGCGTGCAAAAACTGATGAATTATTGGCTGAATCATACTTTCAAATTCACGATTTCAAGCAAAGCATGGACTATCTGACCCGCGTGGTTGATAATAACACATTCGATGCCGCCTCTTGGTCGCAGTTGGCCAACTTACAAATGAAAGTTGAAGAATACGAAAACTGCATAGCAAGCTGTGATTATTCGTTGGCTATCAAACCCGGAAACGAGCAAACACTCAGTTTAAAGCTCTTTGCATTGTTCCACCTCAATCGCCAAGCAGAGGGATTTGATTTTTACAAACAATATGCAGACAGCATCAATGAGGATTATTCATTCCACATGTATGCTGCCGAACAATATCTTGTATCTGAAAAATACCCACAGGCACTCGATGCTTTTCATGAGGCATTACGTCTTTGTCCGATGGAAAACCCAGACCGCAGTCGTTTGATTTGCGCAACAGCCTATGCGTATGCATTTCTTGGACAAAACGACAATGCGCAAGAAATCATGTTCACACTCAGTTCTTTGGGTTCTATGCCCAATGACATACGCTTTCAGCTCACAACCATATTCTATGAAACTCGGCAACCGCAAGCTATCATAGACGTTTTTGAAGATTTGCTGCAAAACGATCATACAGACAGAGAATGCCTGCAAATGGTGCAATCAATCATTGAATATTACAACACCTTCAAGAACTCTGAACTTTACATAGCAAAATCAAAGGAACTCTTGCATCAGATTATTGAAGAACCCATTACAAACATTGATTCTTTGAGTATCTATGCATTTGAGGTAGTGGCCTGCTATTTGCTTCACGACAAAACATCGTTGTTGCAAAGCCTACAGCTGGCATCAAAATATTGTCCGGTTCTTTTGCATGCCAAACTTTATCCTTTTACAGGAAAAAGCAATTTGGAAGAAAGCATGCAATGTATTCAAGAAGAGGCTGAACAATGGGATTCGATAAAATAAACTAACCCCAACGACATCACACATATATCTGCTCGATAACAGCAAAGATAAAAACATATCTCAGCATAGCGAATTATAATGTTTTCGCTATGCTGAGATTTTTTATGAATGAAACGAATAATGCTGACTGCGCTATTGACCACTTTTCGCATGTTTCTTTTGATGGTATCTCTGCATTTGCCACGTGTTATACAGATTATGCCAAATACTATAGAATCCGCCGGCCAATGATGTCACGGGATTGAAGAATGTATAGCCCAACCATATAGCAAAAACCGTATTTTTCTGTCCCAAAGCCTGCGTAGTACTTACAGCATAGCCTTTACGCTTACCGATATATCGGCCTAATGCAAATTGTAACAAACAACAGCAGAATGACACAACAGCTATTCCTAACAACTCAGATAAGGGATGATCAGTATGTACGAAACTTCGCGTAGTAACTGCTATGGCAATACTCAATGAAACGGCCCATAAGTAAAAAGCCAGATTCCGAAACGAGCATAAAAATGAATGCGTTTTACGACAAAAAAGGCGTACAAACTGCGCCAGAAAAAGAGGACATATCAGCACCGGAAAAACCTTTCCAAGTATCAGGCAAAACGATAATTCAAAACTTTGGCAATGTGTGGGATAAATCACAGGTAGAAAGGCAGGAATGAGTATGGCCACCAACAAGTTGATAAGCAATGTATACGACGTGACGTCTGCTGCATCGCCGCCCAACTTTTGTGTAACCACTGCTGCCGCTGTTGCTGTAGGACATATCATACACAGCATACCTGCTTCAATAATAACCCGTCCCGTCACATGAGGGAACATGTAAATAACCAATCCTAACAAAAGGAATGATACACTTTGTATGAACAACAATAAAAGATGAGCACTTCGCAGTGACATCTTACGCATATCTATCTTGCAAAAAGACAGAAACAGCATGCAGAATATTAAAACAGGCTGCACCACCGAAACCACTTCCATGGCATGAGGTCGTAATACATTGAAGCATGCGCAATGAGCAAAAACAAAGTACCCCACAATGCCTGATATAATTGCTATGGGAAGTGTCCAATTTTTCAAAATACCTAACATAAAATTTGCTATCGTTGTAGTAATTACGAGATAATAATGACCATGTTAAACAAGCGTTCAATACTACTTAATATGATGCAGATAAAACATGTTATACATTAAAATTGCCTGATGATGCTGTAGCTGCTTTTCTGTACCAGCGAGTATTTTGGGCATTGCAAACGCTTGTAATTGTCGTATAATAGATGCAAAATTTTGTATTGCCTAAGAGCCTTGCATTCCGGACGTCGGAGCTATTCGCGAATCAACATTTCTTGTACTTTTGAAAGCGCTGATTATCAGTAGTTCCGAGATTGTTGAAATTAGCTCGGAACTAATTTCAACTAGATCGGAACTAATTTCAACTAACTCGGAGAAAAAATACACAATCACGGAGTAATTTTTGCTGACAGAGCAACTAGTAGCTAAATGCAACGGAGGAAGCTGAAAAGCAATACGGTATATTTTAATCAAATTTTGCTTTTTGAGCAACCTAATGCTTGAATAGTTGTCGCAGATATCGAGCCTACCGACACTGACACTTTGTGCGTAAACTGAAGATTGCATCGCTCATTGTACTGCCCAATAACCAGAGCTAACACTTGATACTTTGCAACGCAGATAAGCGAAGATTTCAGCCAGAACTACGATATGGCCGAAAAATTGATCATGTTATTTTTCAGCATACGTAATTGTTTCCAAACAATCTCATTTTGCGGTAAATTTTCCATAGGATCACAAGATAGCACTTCGGCAGCTGCCTCGCGAGCCACGTCCATCAACTCCTGATCCTTAACCAGATTGGCAATTTTCAGGTCAAAGGGCATACCACTTTGGGCCGTTCCGTCCAAATCGCCGGGGCCGCGAAGTTTTAAATCCTCTTCGGCAATCACAAAGCCATCAGTACTGTCTACCATAACCTGCATACGCCGCTGTGTCACATCGCTCAAGCGGTTATTGGTCATCAGGATGCAATAGGACTGTTCGGCTCCACGCCCTACCCTGCCTCGCAGCTGATGCAACTGTGCCAAACCAAAGCGTTCGGCATTTTCGATTACCATCACCGAGGCATTCGGTACATTCACACCTACTTCAATCACAGTGGTCGACACCAGTATATGCGTTTCGTGCTGTTTAAATGCACGCATAGCCTCTTCTTTATCGGCCGGCTTCATTTTACCATGAACCATGCCAACCTTGTAATCACTGAATACCTCTACCAACTGGCTATATCCGGTTTCCAAATCGCGTAAATTCTGCTTTTCGTTTTCTTTGATAAGCGGATACACCACGTAAATTTGCCGGCCTAACTTCAATTGATAGCGTATGCCTTCATACAAGCGCGGTCGGTCTGCCTGGCGGTAATGCACTGTTTCGATGGGCTTTCTGCCTGGCGGAAGTTCGTCGATAACACTGACATCCAAATCGCCATACACAGTCATGGCCAAGGTACGAGGAATTGGGGTGGCTGTCATGACCAGAATATGGGGTGGCTGCACATTTTTTTGCCACAAACGGGCACGCTGCTTCACCCCGAATCGGTGTTGCTCGTCGATAACAACCAATCCGAGGTTATAAAAAGCGACCGAAGGCTCAATCAGTGCATGCGTACCTACCAGTATATTCAACGTTCCGTCGGCTAATTGCTGCAAAACCTGTGTGCGTTTCTTTCCTTTTACATTACCGGTTAGTAACCCTATTTTAATGGGTAGCTTTTCTGTATATTCCGAAATGGAGGCAAAGTGCTGTTCGGCCAGAATTTCGGTTGGAGCCATGATACATGCCTGAAATTTATTGTCGACGGCCAACAAGCAGCACAGCAACGCCACGATGGTCTTTCCGCTTCCCACGTCGCCTTGCAGCAATCTATTCATCTGTCTGCCAGTCGACACATCCTTTCGTATTTCACGCACCACACGCTTTTGGGCATTAGTCAGCTGGAATGTAAGGCACTCATTGTAGAATTGTAAAAACACATCGCCGACACGCTGAAAAACAAAACCTGCATTACACGTCTTACGCTGTTTGTTATAGCGCAATATGTCGAGTTGCAAATAAAAGAGTTCTTCGAACTTTAATCGGCGTACAGCTTCAGGCAAAGATGCCGAAGATTCCGGGTGATGAATGGTACGCAGTGCCTGGTCTAAGGGAAGCAGGTTATAACGCGATGTTAAATAATCCGGAAGCGATTCGGGTATGATTTGCTGCCCAAAAGTTTGAAACGCACGACTCACCAAATCACTTATTTGTTTGGAATCAAGGCCATGCTTTTTCATACGCTCAGAGGTATGATAATAAGGCAGCATGGTCAGCGGATGTTTCAAAGCCTCATCGGCATCCTCCAGTTCTGGATGGGGAATACTTATTTGTCCGTTAAAGTTGTTTGGCTTGCCAAGTAATAGGTAATTATGGTTATATTGCAGTTGCTTGTCGAACATCTTGATTGAGTTAAACCATACAAGCGACACATACCCTGTTCCATCGTAAAAAACGGCAACCAAACGTTCACGACGACCACTACCCTCTACATTTTTCGACACTATTTGCCCACGAAGTTGCACGTATGGCATTCCTTCGACCAAATTGCACACTTTATGTATGACGCTCCGATCGATGTACTTGTAGGGAAACTGATACAGTATATCGCGCATGGTATGCACCTTCAGGTCCTCATTCAAGTACTTTGCCCGAATAGGTCCTACTCCTTTTAAATATTTAATATCAGTCTGTAAAGGGTTCATTGCAAATGATTGAAAAATACTTTTTAAGATTAGTCGGATATCATCCAGACTTTTCCGATACTTAACTTCAAACAGGCATACACCGGAATTCTGCTATGCAAATTTAATACAAATGTCGGCTGTATCCGGCTAAGCTCAAATAAAATTGACTTTGCCAAACACAGCCGACAGTTATATTGATGATGATAAGTAGATGTTGAAAATTATATTACTCAGTCGAATTGTTTATACTTACAATCAAGCTCTTACACCGCATTCATTCGTAATAATAAGTTCTACCTACCTGCTTACTCGCAGCAAATACCCACTTATCAATTAAACTTAAGAATCGGCTCAACACCGGCATAGCTTGCCGTGAATCCCATGGCATGCTCCACTTCATCAACCGCATTGGGCATCGGTAACAAGTGGCGGGCAATAGCAGTTGCAAAGTAACGGGTTGCAGCAGGTCCTGAAGCTGTAATAAAGTTGTCATGCTCCACTACATAAGCATTATTATGGTAAATGCCTTCTGCTACATGTGCCTCCATGCCCGGATAAATGGTTACGTGCTTATTACGAATCACACCGGCTGCACCTAAAATCATGGGTGCTGCACAAATCGCTGCGATAAGGGTGCCCTGCATGGCCTGTTGCATAACGGTTTGGCGCAAAATCGTATTTTTTGCCATAGATTCTGCACCTTTAAGGCCACCGGGAAATACCATGGCTTCGCAGTTGAGCAAATGGTTCTTGCGGAAAATACTATCGGCTTTAATTACTACACCATGAGCGCTTGTAACGACACGCTTGCCCGAGACGCTAAGTGTTTGAACCTGCAAACCACAACGGCGCAGGATATCTATTGTTCCAATGGCCTCAACATCCTCAAAGCCATCTGCCAAGAATAAATAAATCATTTATATATGTTTTGTTAAGTCAATTATTATCATGTGTGTGTAAGGAATACTATAGGATGCAGAACTTGCTGAAATTATCTCAAGCATTCCAAATAGAGCTGAATCGTATTCTGCAGACCTAAATAAAGCGCATCGCTAATCAATGCATGACCTATACTTACTTCGTCTGTCCAAGGTATTGTTTGATGATAAAAAGCCAAATTATCAAGACTTAAATCATGACCGGCATTAAGGCCCAATCCTATTTCACGACAATGAAGCGAAGTGGCTAAATAAGGTGCAATGGCTTCATCGCGATTCTTTGCATAATTGGCAGCATAGGGTTCTGTATACAGCTCCACACGGTCGGCTCCTGCTTTTAAAGCATAATCGGCCATGGTATTGTCTGGAGATATAAAAATACTCACTCTGATTCCAGCCTCGTGAAACATGGCTGCTTTTTCTGTCAGAAACGCCAGGTGCTTTTGAGTGTCCCATCCGTGGTTCGATGTAAGCTGATCGGGAGCATCGGGAACCAAGGTCACTTGAGCCGGACAAACATCAAGTACGAGTTTGCAGAAATCGTCTGTAGGATAACCTTCTATGTTAAATTCGGTCGTTAACCGAGGGCGTAAATCGTAAACATCCTGTCGTTTGATGTGACGTTCATCGGGACGAGGGTGCACGGTAATGCCCTGTGCTCCAAAGCGTTCACAATCTAATGCTACGTTTAATAAATTAGGGTTATTGTTACCTCTTGCGTTACGTATAGTAGCGACTTTGTTGATATTTACACTTAATTTAGTCATATTCCTTCAAGTGCTATTGCGAAAATTAGGTATATTTGCCAATAATGAAAGTTGCAGCGACTTCAGCTATTTGCAAAGAAAATCAGATTTTCCTTTGCTTGTGCATTTGGTTTGCATTACCTTTGCTTACGCTAAGGCTAATCGCACTTTGACTGAAACAAAACATTCGCCCGGCTTATTTACTCTCTTCATTATTCAGCCTACTGCTTAAATGTAAAAGGAATGAATTGATTAGAGTCTTGACGCTTAACTGCAAAGCCATACGTAACTACAAACAAAAGCGATAATACGCACGTATGGCCCGTCAACTTATGAGCCTAACATGCGTATCAGATTGGTGTTAGCCATTTCAAAGTGCAAAATTACGATATTTTAGGCAATAAACAATCTTATAATCGGATTGAATAATATAAAATTTGCTAAATTAAAAGAATTCGAGCACTCCTAACTCCTAATATTATCATATAAAGCTATGACATACCCCAACCTGCATTTCGCCCTATTTGGCAACGTATTTCAAACCAAAAAGAATCAGTTCGTAGCAGCTGTCATACAGAAACTTCAGGATTTAGGCGTAAAAATTTGCGTAGAGCACCAGTTTGCAGCATTCATTAACAATGAATTGAAAATTGACTTAACGGGGTGCGACATGTTCAGTTCCACCTCGTTTAGCAAACCTATTGATGCGGCTATTTCTATTGGCGGAGATGGCACATTTTTGGGTACTGCAGCCCAAATAGGTACCAGCGGCATTCCTATAATCGGCATCAATACCGGACGCTTAGGCTTTTTGGCTGACGTTTCGCCCGACAACATTGACTCTGCCCTTGAAGCCTTGTGTCAGGGCGATTATGTGATAGAGGAACGTAAAACACTTGCTGTGCGGAAAAACAACGTGCTTTCGGACTTCTACCCTTATGCCCTGAACGAAGCTGCTGTTCTGAAACACGACATATCGTCGCTTATCGAAATCGACACCTATATCGACAATCGCTTCCTGGCAAATTTCTTGGCAGACGGACTGATTATCAGCACACCCACCGGGTCAACGGGATATTCGCTCAGTGTGGGGGGGCCTATTTTGGTTCCACAATCCGGCACATTCTGCATTTCGCCTGTAGCTCCTCACAGCTTGTCTGTTCGTCCGGTTGTGGTGCGCGACGATGTTGAAATTCGTATGGAAGTAAAAAGCCGGAGCCATAACTTTCTGCTTTCGTGCGACGGACGCAGTGAATCGCTGCCTAGCGAAACGGTGATTACGGTTGGCAAAGCCGATCACACCATTCGCGTCATCAAAATTGAACACAAAAAATTCTTCGACACCTTACGCGATAAACTCATGTGGGGCGTTGATCAAAGAATTTAACAAACAGGGCTGATACGTCGGTGTCGGTTCTGTATAAAAGGTAAACCATTGGCCAAAAAATCATTCACTTTTAAACTTTGACCATTATGCCTAAACAAACTATATCCAACCACAGCATTAACGCTGATTTGCGTTACTTGAAACTTTTATCAAGGGATTTCCCCTCGATATCAAAGGTTACCACCGAAATCATCAATTTGGAGGCTATATTGCACCTTCCAAAACCTACCGAACATTTTCTGGCCGACCTGCATGGCGAAAATGAGGCTTTTCAACATGTATTGCGAAATGCTTCGGGTAATATCAAACGTAAGGTAAAAGAAATATTCGGCAATACACTGCGCGAAAAGGAAATACGTGACCTATGCACGCTTATCTATTACCCCAAACAAAAGTTGGAACTGGTAAAACAAAACGATACGGATATTTCCGATTATTACCAAACGATTCTAAACCAACTTATAGCTGTTTGTCGCAGTGTTTCTTCAAAATATACGCGTTCAAAAGTCAGAAAAAGTCTGCCGTCTGAATTTGCCTATATCATAGAAGAACTTTTACACGAAAGTTCTGACGACCGAAACAAGCAAGCCTATGTCGGTGTGATTATCCAGACTATTATCGGCACCGGACGGGCTTCAGGATTTGTCGAAGCTATTTGCGAACTCATTCAACGCCTCTCCATCGATCAGCTCCATATCCTTGGCGATATCTTCGACAGAGGACCTGGTGCACACATCATTATGGATACGCTTACGAATTACCATAATTGGGATATTCAATGGGGTAACCACGACATTCTATGGATGGGAGCTGCAGCCGGAAATTTGACCTGCATTGCAAGTGTGCTGCGTTTATCATTCCGCTATGCCAATACGCAAACTTTAGAGGAAGGATATGGCATCAATATGGTTCCTTTAGCTACCTTTGCCATGGAAACCTATTCCGATGATTCATGCAAGGTGTTCTATCCCAAAATTGAAGATCCTAACCGGAAGCCAAACGAAAAAACGTGTAAGCTCATAGCTCAAATGCACAAGGCCATAGCTATCATTCAGTTTAAACTCGAAGGTGCTCTCTACCAGAAACATCCCGAATGGAACATGAATGACCGTGCTTTGCTGTTCGACCTTAATCCGGCTGAAGGAATCTGCAAGGTAGACGGAGTTACGTATGAACTTACCGATACTAACTTCCCCACTATTGACCCTGAACATCCCTACGAATTGACTGTTGAGGAAGTTGAACTCATAGAAAAGCTGCGACATTCATTCCTCATTTCCGATCATTTGCAAAATCATGTACAGCAACTGCTGCAACATGGTTCCATGTATGGCATTTACAACTCGAACTTACTGTTCCATGCCTCTGTACCAATGAATGAAGACGGCAGTCTGAAGGTGTTGAACATTGAAGGACAAAACGTATCGGGACGCGAAATGCTTGACCGCATCGAACAAATGGTTCGTCTTGCCTACGACGAGGAAGCAGATTATGTCGACCGGGAAAGGGCCATCGATTATTTCTGGTATCTATGGTGCGGACCCAACTCGCCATTGTTCGACAAATCCAAAATGTCGACCTTTGAACGGTATTTCATTGCCGACAAAGCCACACATAAGGAAGAAAAAGGATGGTATTACAAACTCCGTGACGATGCAAACATTTGCGATGAACTGATGAATGCCTTTGGCGTCAGAGGAAAGCACAGACACATCATTAACGGACACGTGCCCGTAAGAGCCATGAACGGCGAAAACCCGATTAAGGCTGATGGTAAACTGATGGTTATTGATGGTGGCTTTGCCAAAGCCTATCACGACACAACAGGCATTGCCGGTTATACTTTGGTTTACCATTCGCGTGGTTTCCAACTCGTACAACATGCTCCATTCACTTCAACCGATGAAGCTATATTAAATGGAACAGACATCCAATCAACAACACAAATAGTTGAAATGATGGGACATCGGGCTATGGTAAACGACACTGACAAGGGGGCTGAACTCCGCGAACAAATTGCAGATCTGGAGAAACTGCTCGTTGCCTATCGGCGGGGATTCATCAAGGAATAATTCTCGCTTCAGCTAAGTCGATTAGAACATAAACTAACCCAATAAAATACTAAGAAATTGAAATCTCTCAAAGAATTATACAGAATCGGACAAGGCCCTTCATCCAGCCATACAATGGGTCCTCGCCTTGCCGCTGAAAAATATTTACGCAGACATCCCGATGCCAACGCATTCCGTGTAACGCTTTACGGCAGTTTGGCCGCTACTGGCAAAGGTCACCTTACAGATCAAGCCATCTGGGAAGTTCTGGGTAAAGACCGAACGGAATTCGTTTGGCACCCTGAAATAACGCTACCGTTCCATCCAAATGGAATGAAGTTCGAAGTGGCCACACCGCGTGGTTCGTTTACCGAAGCATGGACAGTATTCAGTATTGGCGGAGGTGCTTTGGTCGAAGAAGGTAAAGTGCAAACCGAAACTCCTGACGTCTACGACCTCGACCGCTTGGCAGACATCAAAAAATGGTGCGAACAGCGTGGTATGTCGTATTGGGAATACGTTGAGACTTGCGAAGGCCCTGAAATATGGGACTATCTGCAAACTGTTTGGGATACCATGTGTGCAGCTGTGGAACGCGGACTTGAACATGAAGGTGTACTGCCCGGTGCCCTTCAACTTCGACGTAAAGCCCCCGATTATTACATCCGGGCTATGGGTTATGGTTCAAACTTACAGTCGCGCGGTCTTGTATTTTCCTATGCGTTGGCTGTAAGCGAGGAAAATGCCTCGGGCGGCATCATTGTTACAGCACCTACCTGTGGTGCAAGCGGTGTTGTTCCGGCTGTTCTGTATCATATTCAGAAAACACGCCGTTTCCCCATCCGCCGCATTCTGCATGCCTTGGCCACAGCCGGACTTATTGGCAACATTGCTAAAAGCCGAGCATCCATCTCGGGTGCTGAAGCCGGCTGTCAGGCTGAAGTTGGTGTTGCTTGCGCCATGGCTGCTGCTGCTGCCAACTACATCTTTGGCGGCTCGTTGGCAACCATCGAGTATGCCGCTGAAATGGGTCTGGAACACCACTTAGGTATGACCTGCGACCCTATTTGCGGATTAGTTCAAATACCTTGTATCGAACGAAATGCTCATGCTGCAGCCCGTGCCCTTGATGCCAATGTATATGCCACTTTTGCAGACGGTGTACACCGCATTCCTTACGACAAAGCTGTTGCCGTAATGAAACAAACCGGACACGACTTGCCTTCGCTTTATCGCGAAACCTCGGAAGGTGGATTGGCCAAAGAGTTTCATAAAGAACATTGATTAGAACATTGATTAAAAGCCGAAGTAACCCCGTGATGCGAGTTTCACGGCTGTTACTTCGGCTTTACCCATCCTGCACGACTGCTGATGCTGCAAAATGAATTTCAAACATGTTAAAAGATTGTTTGAATATTTCGAGGTAAAGACTTCAGACTTCAAGAAAAAAACTTTAAATTTGCACTTAGTAAGTTTGGTTTGTAGTTCATTATTTGATGTAACTTGTTTGTAGTTCATTATATCCATAACGCTACAACTGAACTGAAATATTCATTGGGACATCTACAACTTAAATAAAATTGTCATGAAGAAGACCATCTTGGTAACCGGTGGTACCGGATTTATCGGTTCACACACCACAGTTGAACTGCAAAATGCAGGCTATGAAGTGGTAATTATCGATAACTTATCAAATTCAAAAGCCGACGTTGTTGACGGCATCGAAAAAATCACAGGTGTTCGTCCTGCTTTTGAAGAGGTCGACTGCTGCGATTTCGAAAAGCTCGAAGCAGTTTTCCAAAAATATCCTGCCATCACGGGTATTATCCACTTTGCAGCATCAAAGGCTGTAGGTGAAAGTGTAGAACAACCGTTGAAATACTACGAGAACAACTTGCTTTCTCTCATCAACCTCCTGAAGTTGATGCCTAAGTATGATGTTAAGGGTATTATCTTCTCATCTTCTTGCACCGTTTATGGCCAGCCCGATCCCGAAAACCTGCCCGTTACGGAACTCGCCCCCATCAAGAAGGCCGAAAGCCCCTATGGTAACACCAAGCAGATTAACGAAGAAATTATCCAGGATTACGTTCACAGCGGTGCAAACATCAGCGCCATCATCCTGCGTTACTTCAACCCCATTGGTTCACACCCCAGTGGCATCATCGGTGAAATGCCTAATGGTGTTCCTGCCAACCTCATCCCCTACCTCACGCAAACAGCTATGGGCATCCGTCCCTGCTTGAAAGTGTTCGGTGATGACTATGACACCCCCGACGGTTCTTGCATCCGCGACTACATCTATGTACTCGACTTGGCCAAGGCACACGTTGCTGCTATGGAACGCATTGTTGAGGACAAAAATGAAGAACGTGTTGAAATCTACAACGTAGGTACCGGTAACGGTGTGAGCGTTCTTGAACTGATTAACACTTTCGAAAAGTGCACCGGCGTTAAGCTTAACTACGAAATTGCTCCCCGTCGTGAAGGCGATATCGAAAAGGTATGGGGCAACGTAGATAAAGCCAACAAAGTTTTGGGTTGGAAGGCTGTTCACACGCTCGAAGAAGCCCTCACTTCTGCATGGAACTGGCAACAGAAACTGCGTGAACGCGGCATCATGTAAATTCATGCAACAGGCAAAGGAAATGCAGACGAAACCTTATACATACTGTTTCAATGAACAGAATGGTCTGCCTTGACATTCCTTCCTTTATTCTATCCATATTTTGCAAAGCATCCGTTTTGCAAAATATGGATATTTTTTCATACACCCCTTTAAACCATCCGACTGTGCAACCCTACTATTTATTACAAGAAAAAGACTTACGTCGCAACTTGGAATTAATCCGCCACATCTGTGACGAATCCGGAGTTGAATTTATTTTGGCATTCAAGGCTTTTGCGCTCTGGAAAACCTTCCCCGTTTTTCGCCAGTACATTCATCACACCACAGCCTCATCGCCTTACGAAGCCCGCTTGGCATTCGAAGAATTTGGCTCTAAAGCCCACACCTACTCGCCTGCCTACGAAGAAGACACCTTCGATGTGATTCTGCATTGCTCAAGTCATATCACCTTCAACTCTCTTTCACAATTTCAGCACTTTAGCCAACGTGTTAAATCGCTTGGTGACGAAGCACCCTTAATGGGCATACGAATCAATCCGGAACACAGCGAAATTGAGACCGAATTGTACAACCCGTGTGCGCCGGGGTCACGATTCGGAGTATTGAGCACCCAATTACCCGACCAACTGCCCGAAGAAATTACTGGATTTCATTGCCATTGCCACTGCGAAAGCAGTTCTTTTGCATTGGAAAACACGCTTGGCTATATTGAAGAAAAGTTCGGACATTGGTTGCCTCAAATCAAATGGCTGAACCTTGGCGGCGGACATTTAGTTACGCGCAAGGACTACGACGTGAAGCACCTCATTAGCCTTCTTCAGTCGTTCAAAGCCAAATATCCGCACCTGCAAATTATCCTGGAACCCGGTTCGGCATTTGCTTGGCAAACAGGTTCTCTGGTTTCACAGATTGTTGACATTGTCGAAAACGATGGTATCAAAACAGCTATACTCAATGTCAGCTTCACTTGCCACATGCCCGACTGTCTTGAAATGCCTTATCACCCCGTTGTGCGCGAAGCAAAAACCATTGAAAATGCTCGTGAACTTGGCATTGAACGCGAAGCCTGCATTTACCGCTTAGGAGGAAACAGCTGTCTGAGTGGTGACTATATGGGATACTGGCAATTCAAAAAGCCGTTGCAGATAGGCGACATCATCACCTTCGAAGACATGATTCACTACACTACTGTCAAAACAAATATGTTCAACGGCATACACCACCCTTCAATCCGTTTTGAACGTTTAGATGGCAGTGTCGAAACCCTTCGCGACTACACTTACGAAGACTACCGCGACCGTATGGACTAAGTTATATGCCTGCCTCATTGCGGTAAAACCAGTAACGAATGCTTATTCCGTCACATAAACTACCATGCTATACCTTCCTTCAACAATGCCTGCAGCAACCTCACTGCAAACTAAAACATACCAACTGAAGCACTGGAAGTCGGTCAACCAAGTTATGCGGGTGCTGTTTTTAAATTTAATGCCACTGAAACCTCAAACGGAAGCCGACATTGCACGAACACTCCAACAAACCGAAGTAGACGTTCAGCTGATTCCTATTAAGATTAAAGGGCAGACTTACAAAACGACTCCTGCTGAACACATGGAAGCTTGTTACTTAGACTTCGATGAGGTTGAAAACGACTTGGCCGATACACTGATTATAACCGGAGCCCCGGTAGAACAAATTGCATTTGAGGAGGTGAGGTACTGGCCGGCATTATGTCACATCATGGACTGGGCCCAGCAAAACGTTAAGCACACGCTTTACATTTGTTGGGGAGCGCAGGCCGGTTTGTATCATCACTATGGTATACCCAAATACCAGCTTCCGGAAAAGTGTTTTGGCATATTTCAGGAAGAGGTGGCTGTGCCTAACCACCCCCTCACTAATAATCTGGAACCCAGATTTCCCATGCCCAATTCGCGACATACCGAAGTACGTAAAAGCGATATTTTGCAAGCTGCATCCGAATGCTTAACGATTCTAGCAGAAAGCAAGGAATGTGGTATCGGCATTGTCATCTCAAACGACTGCAAGCAAACATTCATCGTGGGACATTTAGAATATGAGGCTGAAACTTTGCACCGCGAATACCATCGCGACTTGAATAAGAATCTGCCTATCCATGCTCCCGAACACTATTACGATGCGAATGGTGACATTCTGTATTCCTGGAAAGATGCCGCTACGTGTTTCTACCGGAATTGGCTTTTACTCAACCAACAATAGAAAATGGTCTGAACTTTTGCGTTACCGATAAATCCTACTTTACCGATACTGCAAATGTTCAGACCATTTTCTTTATCATCAAACCGGATTGTCGGTTTTCATGTTTCACCACACAGTCTGAAACATGAAAAACCAATATCATAGTGTCACACCTCACCTTTACTTAATACCACGTTTATTCAACGCATCCGTATACTTTCGTGCATTCATCAAATGCTCTGCATAGGTTTTGGCAAAATTATGAGTACCCGAAAAATCCTCCTTAGCACACATATAAAGATAATCATGAGGTGCGTAATGCAACACTGATTCTATCGCATTCTGTGATGGAATACAAATCGGACCTACAGGCAAACCTTCATGCTGGTAAGTGTTATACGGACTGTCTACAATCAGATGTTCGTGCAGAATTCTGCGCAAACCGAAATTGCCAAGTGCAAATTTAACCGTTGGATCAGCCTGCAACTTCATTCCCTGTCGCAGACGGTTCAGATACATTCCGGCAATCATGGGCCTCTCCTTTTCATTAGCCGACTCTTGCTCTACAATCGAAGCGAGCGTATACACCTCATTCGTTGTAAGTCCTGCTTTTTCAGCCAATTTCTTACGATTTTCCGTCCAATAGGCATCGTGCTCACGTTTCATTCGTTGCAGCAATTTCGCAGGTGTAATATCCCAATACACCTCATACGTATTGGGAATAAACAAGCAAGCAGCAGTTTCAGGGGTTACTCCCCAATCCTTAAGTTGCACTTCATTTTTAAAGGCTGAAGCCAAAGTGGCTGAATCTGCTTCCAACTGTTGGGAAAGGCGTGCTGCCAAATGATTCATCGAGTGTGTCACCGGAATAACCAAGCGCACAGCATCCTGTCGGCCACCACGCAATTTACGCATGAATGAAAAAGAGCTTGCGCCTTGCCGAACGACATAAGAACCCGGTATAACATTTGATTTATAGCCCAATACTGTGCCACATAATTTCAATCCCAACAACTGACTGGGCGATACGGCATTTTGAATCTTGACATAAACCGAATCAGCAGTATCATCATTGTCAACATAAATGCGAACATCCTTCTGTGCAGAGTTTATACTGGAAAAGAACAACCAGTAACCGCTGCTTCCCAAAAGCAGCAAAGCCGCACAGGCTAAACCAATCATTTTTTTTGCTTTATCCTTTATCATGGTTCGTTGCTAATATATGCGTATTATTAAAAACAGACTAAGTATCTTGACTTCATACATTTAAAATGCGCCATTGATCCATTATCATTTGAAAACTCTAAATGCATTGCATTTGAACTGCATATCACAAAAACGCACTTTCTGAAACCCTACCGTAATACGGCAGGCTTAGCATGAGCAAAGGTATACAAAATGCGGGATACGGATTAAGTGTCGCGAAACTAATTTATTTCCAGTTTAAATAAATCGCTCATTTTGCAAACATTGAAACGCAAAAGAATATATAATCACAAACTACGGCAAACAGATTTGCCTCTTTTTTCAAAAAACTCACAAGCCCAAAACTATCAAGAAACATACAACTTTTAGCTTGGGCTTCATTGCGATTGATTAGTTGTTTCCTTGTGCAGCCTCACCGCAAAATTACGAACAGAATAACCATGTGTTACAATTCCACTCTCTTACAACATCTACATTTAAACAATTAGTTAGCAATATCAATCATTATTTATAACTACAACGATGGATAATTCAATGGTTTTTACTAATTTTGCACAAAATAGAAATGAATGTGCGAATCACAAAGTTCTGAAAACCATTGCAAAATACTGCATAACGATACAACCCTGACATCATTGGCTTCAATATCGTTACTAACAACTGGGCTTTTTGATCCACTTACAATAATAAAACTATGAACGAATATACCGACTTTGTAGATTTAATAGCAAATAGTTTAAGAAAGAACTGGGACCTTGATGCTTTAACAGACTACAAAGGTGTCACACTTCAATATAAGGATGTGGCACGAAAAATTGAAAAACTCCACATTCTGTTTGAAAATGCCGGAGTTGTCAAAGGCGACAAGATTGCCCTTTGTGGCCGTAATAGTGCTAACTGGGCTACAGCTTTTTTGGCAGTATTGAGTTATGGTGCTGTAGCCGTTCCCATTCTGCATGAATTCAAGGCACAGCAAGTTCATGATATTGTCAATCATTCTGAATCGAAAATTCTTTTTGTCGGTGATATGGTTTGGCCTGAACTTAATGCCGACGAAATGCCCAATCTGGAAGGTATCATCAACATTCCTGATTATTCGGTGCTTATTTCACGTTCCGACCTGCTCACCGAAGCGCGCGAACGCTTGAACGAGTTCTTCGGACGCAAGTATCCCAAATACTTCAGAAAAGAGCATGTGAACTACGCGCATACTTCTGACCCTGAGGCTTTGGCCATGATTAACTATACGAGTGGAACGACTTCGAATTCAAAGGGAGTTATGATTCCTTATCGTGCCTTGTGGTCGAACTTCATGTTTGCAGAAGAAGTGCTGGGTAGCAAACTGAATCGAGGCGACAATGTTATTTCAATGTTGCCTTTGGCTCACATGTATGGCATGGCCTTCGAATTTATTTTCGAATTCCTCCATGGTTGCCATGTTTACTACCTCACACGTATTCCCTCGCCCAAGATTGTATTGCAGGCATTTGCCGATGTCAAGCCTTCAATCATCATCTCGGTTCCTTTGATTATCGAAAAAATCATCAAGAAGAACGTGTTGCCCCGTTTGCAGACACCGAGCATGAAGGTGCTGCTTAAACTTCCGCTGATTAGCACACGAATTTTTGAAAAAATCAAAGAACACTTAGTTGAGGCTTTCGGTGGTAATTTCTACGAAATCATCGTGGGCGGTGCAGCATTCAATAGTGAAGTCGAAGATTTGCTCAAACGCATTGGATTCCCCTACACCGTAGGTTACGGTGCCACCGAATGTGCCCCCATCATCACTTACGAAGATTGGCAAAACTTCAAGCAGGGATCGTGTGGTAAGGCTGCACCCCGTATGGAAGTTAAAATCAACAGTTCTGATCCGCAAAATGAAGTGGGCGAAATCTATGCGCGCGGTGCCAACGTCATGTTAGGTTACTACAAAAACGAAGAAGCTACACGTGCCACTCTCGACAGCGAAGGATGGTATCATACAGGCGACTTGGGCGTGATTGACGCTGAAGGCAACTTGTTCATTCGCGGACGAAGCAAAAACATGTTGTTGGGTGCTTCCGGACAAAACATTTATCCGGAGGAGATCGAAGATAAGCTCAACACCCTTCCTTATGTGAATGAAAGCATCGTGATTCAAAAGGGTGACAAATTGTATGCACTGATTTACCCCGACTTTGACGAAGCCAAAAAGGACGGCCTTGATGATTCCGGACTGCGAATGGCTATGGAGCAGAACCGAAAGGATTTGAATAACATGGTAGCTGCTTATGAGCGCATTGCTGGCTTCAAAATCTTCGAAGAAGAATTCGAAAAAACGCCTAAGCGCAGCATTAAGCGTTTCTTGTATGAAAACGTTGAAATTTAATTAGCTAAACACAATATTTAAAAGGCTTCGTGAGAAAATTCACGGAGCCTTTTAACTTTTTCAGCCACACCCCAAAAGCGGAGGTTAACCTTGGAATGTTTGCCAAGTTCTTTGACATCCCTTAAAAGAAGCGTACATTCTGCAAATACAAGCTATAGATTATTCATTCAAAAGCTTGAGCTGTGCTGAATATTCATCTGCTTAACCTAAAATATACCGCAAAAAGCACTATCTTTGTACTCGTCAATACTACAAGACCATATTTTATATGATATGAGATTTTCTTTCCATAAAATCTGAAGGACCGTGCGTAAATCTTTCACCCATAATATTACTGTAAAAATGGTCAAAGCATTGAACATCACACATTATAACAGGATGTAATGCCAATAGGTACTGTACTAAAATTTGGAAATTCATCCTTTAAGAAACGCATCAAAATGACTGCTATTTACAATTCGACTACTGATAACAATGCTGAAAGCACAGCTACTGCACCGAATGTTTCAGACAGCCAAACATCCATACCATCAGATGAAAAGCGTATGGTATTACGCTCTGAAGGTTTAATTAAAAAATATGGAAAGCGTACGGTTGTCAATGGTGTTTCGTTCGATGTCAAACAAGGCGAAATCGTTGGATTGCTGGGACCAAATGGTGCTGGCAAAACCACTTCGTTCTATATGACTACTGGACTTGTTGTGCCTAACGGAGGCCGAATTTTCATCGACGATCAGGAAATTACCAAAGACCCCGTTTACAAAAGAGCTCAAAAGGGAATTGGCTATTTAGCACAGGAGGCTTCGGTTTTCCGTAAAATGAGTGTGGAGGACAACATTGCCTCGGTTCTTGAAATGACTGGTCGTTCGAAAGAATACCAACGCGAGAAACTGGAAAGTTTGATTGCCGAATTCCGTTTGCAAAAGGTTCGTAAAAACTTAGGCGACCAACTTTCGGGTGGTGAACGCCGAAGAACCGAAATTGCACGTTGTTTAGCCATTGACCCAAAGTTCATCATGCTCGACGAACCTTTTGCAGGTGTTGACCCTATTGCGGTCGAAGATATTCAATACATTGTTTGGAAACTTAAAGACCGCAATATCGGCATTCTCATTACCGACCATAATGTAGAGGAAACACTTTGTATCACTGACCGTGCCTATCTACTGTTTGAAGGTCGTATTCTTTTCCAGGGCTCTCCTGAAGAATTGGCCGAGAACCAAGTTGTTCGCGACAAATACCTGACGAACAGCTTTAAGCTCCGCAAAAAAGACTTTCAGCTCATGGGCCGCGAACGCGAAGGTTTATAAACCTCATTGGTAAGCCGCGAAAAATCGTTGCACACTGGCTACCTTACTTTAAACATGAACTGAACATAACTTCATTGAAGTTTGACGGAGTAATCAACACATTCACTCTTCCACTCTTCACTGTACCAAACTCACTATTTATATATATACACACATTATGCTGTTATCATTACTCATGTCGCTTTCTGCTTTAAATGCAGCAGATACCCTTGCAGTAAATCAAGCACAAATGGAAGGCCCCTATGCTATTCAACGACCTTATATCACAGATTCGTTGAATATGCAGCAAAAAGCTTTCGACATTCAGGAAGTGCTTAAACAAAACCAATCGCTCGTATCCAAAAGTCGATACCGCAAAGTAACAACTACCCCTATTCACAAAGGTGATGCGCTTACAATCGGAACCGACAGCTTAAGTTCATTGCGATTGCTTCATTTTAATGTCGAAACGCCTAAGTTTGTCAAAGGACGCTTTGAAATTAAAAATCTGAAGAACTACAAGTTGTATGTCGACGGCGTAGAATGCAGCGACAAGAATTTCAAATTGGCTCCCGGCCGTTCTGAAATCACCTTACAGGTTCTCACTCAAAAAAATAGCAATGACAGCCTTGACATTCAGCTGATTGGCGATGATTTAAAGGGAGTTGTGATTAACGCCACCGGTAAGCGTCCCTACACCATGGCCGATATGATTCAGGGCGAACATTACCGAAGTGTAGCCCTTTCACCTTCGGGAAAATACCTTGTCACGACGAGCTACTACATGAAGCCAAACGGACAAGCACAATATACAACCATCTTACAGAACATGGTAACCGGCGAAGAATTGCTACATCGCAACGATTACCAAAGTTTGAATTGGCTGGCTGACAAAGATATTCTTTACTATACCCGTCCGAGCGGAACGGGTAAAGAACTGGTCATGTTCAATCCTGACACCCGTCAAGAACGCATTTTAGCTGATAATTTGCCTGATGGCGGCTTTACCATCGCGCCCAACGAAGAATACCTCATATTTTCAAAGGTAGAAACCGGAAAAGGCTCAAGCAACGGATTAAAGATGTTGCAGAATCCGGATGACCGTATGCCTAATTGGCGCAACAGAAGTTCGCTTTGGCGTTACGACATTAAAACCGGTGTACTTCAGCGTTTGTCGTTTGGTTCCACCAATGTATATTTGGCCGACATTTCCGACGATAGCCGCCAGTTATTACTGCAATACAGCCGTTTCGATGCGAGCAAACGCCCCTTTAACAGAACCGGTATCATCACGATGGATGCTTACACCGGAAAAATCGATACGTTACTCAATGACACGGCTTTTGTAAACAGTGCAAAGTTCTCGCCCGACGCCAAACAGTTACTTCTGACAGCTTCGCCAGCTTCATTTAACGGCATCGGCTTGGAAGTTAAACCCGGACAAATGCCGAATGTTTTCGACGTACGCCTTTACCTCTACGACATTGCCAGTCGCAAGGTTACTCCCCTACTCCGAAACTTCAAGCCTTCAGTTGAAGATTTTGAATGGAACAGGGGCGACAATCAAGTGTACTTCATGGCTGCCGACGGAGCAAACCGTTCACTGTTCCGATTAAACGTGAAATCGCAAGAAGTGGTCAAATACGATTTGCCCGTTACGCTCATTCACGATTACAGTATTGCCTCGAATGGCAAGAACCCCAAAGCGGTATTCTTTGGAAATTGTGCCGAACGTGCCCGAGAAATGTTCACTTGTTCGCTGAACAAACAAAAGCCCGATGCCAAGCGAATCGGCAGCATCGACTTTGATAAGCTTTATGGTAATGTAGCCATTGGTACTTGTCACGATTGGCAATTCAAGGCAACACGCGGCGATACGATTGATGGTTTCTACATTCTTCCGCCCAACTTCGATGCTTCTAAAAAGTATCCGCTCATTGTCTATTACTATGGCGGATGCACGCCTACGCAGAAAAGTCTGGAATTTCAGTACCCGTTGCAAGTCATGGCAGGACAGGGTTATGTAATATACGTATGTAATCCCAGTGGAGCTATCGGCTACGGCCAGGAGTTTGCAGCACGCCATGTGAACACTTGGGGAAAAGAATCGGGCGACGACATTATCGAAGGCACGAAACTTTTCTGTAAAGAGCATCCCTTTGTTGATGACAAGAAAATCGGATGTATCGGTGCCTCGTATGGTGGCTTCATGACACAATACCTTCAAACGCGCACCGACATATTTGCAGCAGCAATCTCGCATGCCGGCATTAGTAACATTGCCAGCTACTGGGGTGGCGGTTACTGGGGTTACTCGTATGGCGAATGCGCCCAATACGGAAGTTTCCCCTGGAATAATCCCGACTTGTACGTCAAGCAATCTCCCCTGTTCAATGCTGACAAAATCCATACGCCTTTGCTCCTGCTTCACGGCACGGCTGACACCAATGTTCCGACCAACGAAAGTCAGCAATTATATACGGCTCTCAAAATTTTAGGCCGTGAGGTCAGCTATGTTCAGGTTGAAGGCGAAGACCACGTGGTTGTAAACTACGACAAGCGTTTAGCATGGCAAAATGCTATTTTTGCTTGGTTTGCAAAATACTTGAAAGGCGATGATAACTGGTGGAAGACATTGAACCTCTAATCGTTGTTCGTTTATTCATCCTAATTTTAAAAATAAGGTGACAACCGCTAATCACAAACGGTTGTCACCTTTTATTATTCTATTCCATCGTCATACTGCGATAATCAATATGAACGATTCTATGGAAATTATCCAAACTTAATTGAAAGCCATTATTATTCCCATTCAATTGTTGAAGGCGGTTTTGACGAAATGTCATAACATACACGGTTTACGCCTTTCACATGGTTAATAATATCATTCGACACCTTAGCCAGGAATTCGTAAGGCAAATGAGCCCAGTCAGCAGTCATTGCATCGGTACTTGTTACCGAGCGAAGTGCTACGGCACGTTCATAGGTACGTTCATCACCCATCACGCCCACACTCTTCACTGGAAGAAGTACGACACCAGCCTGCCAAACCTTGTTATATAAGGTTGTTTGCGTTCCATCAGGCTCGGTAACCTTCCAGTTTCTCAAGCCACGGATAAAGATATCATCGGCATCCTGCAACACGCGAACCTTTTCAGGAGTGATATCACCCAAAATACGCACGGCCAAACCAGGACCGGGGAAGGGATGACGTTCAATCAAGTGTTCGGGCATACCCAATTCACGACCCACGCGACGAACTTCATCCTTGAACAACCACTGAAGTGGTTCACACAACTTCAAGTTCATCTTTTCAGGAAGACCACCTACGTTATGGTGACTCTTGATAACCTTACCGGTGATGTTCAAGCTTTCGATGCGGTCGGGATAAATTGTGCCCTGAGCCAGCCATTTTGCATCAGTAATTTTTTGAGCTTCAGCATCGAACACATCAATGAAGCCCTTACCTATGATTTTACGCTTACGTTCAGGATCGGTAACGCCTTCCAATTCAGCAAAGAATTTCTTGCTGGCATCCACACCGATAACATTCAATCCTAAGCATTCATAGTCGTGCAACACATCGCGGAACTCGTTTTTGCGCAACATACCATGATCCACAAAAATACAAGTCAGGTTATCACCGATTGCACGATTCAGCAGCACAGCAGCCACAGAGCTGTCAACGCCACCTGAAAGACCAAGGATTACACGGTCGTTGCCTAACTGAGCTTTCAATTCAGCAACGGTTGTTTCAACAAACGATGCCGAACTCCAGTTTTGCTCACTGCCGCAAATATCAACTACGAAGTTTTTCAGCAAGAGTGAACCTTGCAAAGAGTGGAACACCTCAGGATGGAATTGCACACCCCACAATGATTCATTATCTGCCTGATATGCTGCAAACTTAACCTTGTCGGTTGAAGCAATACAATGGAAGCCTTCGGGTATAGCAGTAATGGTGTCACCATGACTCATCCACACCTGAGAGTTTTCTTCAAAACCCTTCAGCAATGGATTTTCATGGTCAAAATAGCCTAAATTGGCACGTCCATATTCGCGACTTTCGGCCGGTTCCACTTTACCACCATACACATGCGACATGTATTGTGCACCATAGCAAATACCCAGGATAGGATACTTACCGCGAATTTCAGACAAATCTACCTTAAACGCCTCAGGATCGTAAACGCTGTAAGGTGAACCTGAAAGGATCACACCTATCACCGAAGGATCGTCGTGAGGAAATTTGTTGTAAGGCAGAATCTCACAGAATGTATCAAGTTCGCGCACACGCCGTCCAATCAACTGCGTTGTTTGTGAACCGAAATCGAGAATAATTATTTTCTGTTGCATACAAAAAAATGATTGTTTTCAAGGCAAATATACACAAAAAGGATGATAGCACGCTAATATATGGCTTAAAATATTGCCTTAAACTCGCATTAAATGTTCAGATTCAGATGAATAAACTGCATCTATCGGTCAACACAGCCACTTTACTGCATCAACTCACCTCATCCATGACGCACAACACCCTGTCAGCATTCCGCATAAGCATCCCTTTTCATATACTGTTTTCTTGTAAAAAACAATTATAGGTTATTCGCAAAATCCTTAATGATTTGCAGCAATTCGGAACCATAACGCTCAAAACCTTTTTCGCCGAAATAAGGAATATTCAGAAGCTCTTCTTTGGTTTGAGGCATCATGTTTGCCATGCCTATGATGGCATTGGTTTGCAAAATAGTGTAAGCCGGCTTTTCCAGTTCCTTGCTTTTTTCGTATCGCCAATTATGCAACACAGCATAGAGTTTCGGATTCTTTACTTCAGATGGAAGTTTTGTTTTGGCATGACTACTGCCATCAGCCGCGGTTTTGTCTTTCGTTGCTTTAGCACCCTCTACACTCTTCTTATCTTTTTGCATAAGAACCCTGGCTCTGGCTTTCAGATAATCCTTGAGATGGATTCCATTAGCATGCACCCATTTAAGCAAAGAAATATGTTCGGTCAATGTTTCAATCAAATCCGCTCCGATGGTGTCCAAGCGTTTCTTCACTTCCTTGTTGTCAACATCGACATCAGAACTGTCGCTCACAAACTGAAGCACCTGGTTCAATTTTTCCTTAAAGTAAAATGCGCCTTTGCTGATACGCTCCTGCAAAACGTCATCTTCAATACTGCCCTTTGCCAGCTTCAACAAATACTGATATTGCGCATGAAATTTACTCGAAACGCTCATCACCGCCAAATCGAACTCACGCAAATTGCTTTCTATCGAAGCTGCAGTCTGCGGGTAAATGCGATACAAATGTTCTTCGAACAGGCGATGCAGTTGGGAAAAACCTATGCGTTCTTTTTCGAAGGTAAACAGTTCTTCAACCAGGCGCAAATGATAGTCCATCCGCATCAAAGCTAATTGTTCAGAAGTGATTTGCATGTCGTGTACCTTTTGGTAAAAGCTACGCACCACTTCGTCCACAATGATTGCCCCTTCAGTCAGTTGCGAAGTCAACACAATACCTTGCAGCGTACGACAACGGCTCAAAGCCACATAAGTTTGTCCATGTGTAAATGCTTTTGCGGCATCAATTACCACGTGGTCGAACGTCAAGCCCTGGCTTTTATGTATGGTAATGGCCCAAGCTAATTTGATGGGGAACTGCTTAAACGTACCCTCAACGATTTCGCGAATTTCGCCATCCTTTTCATCAATTCCGTAGCGCGAGTTGTTCCATGCTTCTTCAATCACAGTGATTATGCGTCCGTCATCCACTGTTTTTACTTTAAAATTCTGTTCGTTGGCCTCAACCACCTTGGCTATGGTTCCGTTGTAGTAACGTTTTTGCGCATCGTTCTTCACAAACATCACCTGGGCACCCACCTTGAGCACCAAATCTTTTTCAGTCGGAAATGACAGTTCGGGAAACTTACCTTTGATTTGCGCACAGTATGTATAGGCTTTAGCATCAATCTGTTCGAGCTTGGAATCGTTAATGCGTTGTGCCTGCCAGTTGTGCGTCACAAGCTGAATACCCCAATCCGAATTGTTCACATCAAAGTTCTCTACATAGCGTTCATTCAGCATTTGCAGCGTACCGTTTGTAGCTTTACCTTCGCGCAAATCGTTCAGCAAACTCAAGAACTGAGGGTCGCTTTGGCGATATACCTGCTCCAACTCAACGCACAGCATTTCAGCCTTTTCAAAAACCTGCGCACTGAAAAAATACGGAGTAGCATAGTATTGGCTCAACATTGCCCACTCTTCGTCCTTAACTACAGGAGAAAGCTGATGCAAATCACCGATAAACAATACTTGCAGACCACCAAATGGGCGGCTATCTCTTCGGATGCGTCGCAATTCCGAATCAACCGCATCGAGCATATCAGCCCTCACCATACTGATTTCGTCAATCACAAGCAAATCAAGGCTGCGAATCAGCTTTTGCTTTTGCTTGTTGATGCCATACCGTTTTTCAGTATTCGGCACCCCGGGCAAATACGGCGAAAAAGGAAGTTGAAAAAACGAATGCAGCGTAACGCCCTCAGCATTGATGGCAGCAATGCCCGTCGGGGCAAGCACAACCATACGCTTGGGCAATTCACGCCGAAGCCGACGCAGGAAAGTAGTTTTTCCTGTGCCGGCTTTACCTGTCAGAAACAAATTTCGATTTGTAGTTTCAATTATATCTCTTGCTAAATCTGCCTGCTGGTTTATTTCAGTCATCTGTAATATTATATACTATTAAAATCATTCATCAAACAGCACAGCGATTCAACGCTTCTTGGTCATTTGATGAAACATACGTCGGCCAAATACCCGATCGGCCGCCATGGCCTTGACCAATTTACGTGCACCCACAATACTGCGCAAGCGCTTCATGTAGTCTTTTTCGATACGCATGGATTTTGTTTCAAGCTTTTCGATCAGTTCCAACACCCGTTCGCAATCCTTCTCATTTTTATCCGATTCCGAAGCACTGCGCAACGTACGGTTTTTCTGACGTTCCAATGCCCGCTGCTTATCCTTCATTTCAAAGAATATGGGAAAGAAGTTCTTAGCTTCCTCCTGTGTAAATTCAGCCTTGCGAGTGATGTGTACAGACAAGTCGCGTTTAAACTGTTCCGGATTAAAGCGATGCGGCCTTTTTCTCCCTTTTTCGGGATGGTGCAGCTTACCATTTTCCATGCAGTCAGCCGATTCGGTCTCAGGGGTCAATCCCGTCTGATTATGCTGAATGGCAGCCTCAGCAGACACCGCCGGACAAAGTAAAAGCAACAGCATCAAAGGCAAAAAGCCCGCCAATTTACGTTTTAAGTTAAAAATCAACTGCATAATTTTCAATATTATCGGCATCAGCCATCATTAGGTAATCAAAAGCCTGCTCCTCGTTCATTTTTTCGCGATAGGCTGCATTTGCGCCGAGTGTATGGTTGGCATCATCATTTCCCGACAACGGCAATAATTGCGAAAACAGCAGAAGGAGTCCTGCCACACAAGCCACGCCCAATTTCGGAATCCAGCGTACAATGCGCAATTCGGGAGTTACATTGATATGTAAGGGAGGCATAACAGCCATACGCGCCATGAACTGATCGTGAAATTGCGAGAAATACCCCTCAGGCACTTTAAACGGATTATGCGCTGGTGATTTATTAACATCAAAGGTTTTCATAATTGCAAAATTAGGAGTTACACTTCTTATTAAGATAGATAGGCAAAAGGGTCAATAGTTTAATCTGCATCGTGAAAAAATTGTTCGATTTTCTTCACGGCCAAATGATAGGAAGCTTTCAACGCACCAACACTGGTTTCGAGCAACTCACTCATTTCTTCGTACTTCATTTCATCAAAGTACTTCAGGTTAAACACCACCCTTTGCTTATCGGGCAAAGTGGCTATGGCTTTTTGCAAAAGCAGTTCGGTTTCGTCGCCATCAAAATAAGGGTCGGCCTCGAGCGTTCGTACCGTTTCCGTTTCTGAATTATCAAGGCTCTCATTATTTTTTTGCTTTTGCAGAAAAGCCAAACTTTCATTCAGTGCAATACGGTAGAGCCAGGTAGATAGCTGACAATCGCCTCGAAACTGGTCGATAGCCTGCCATGCTTTCATAAAAGTGTTTTGCAACACATCATCAGCATCCTCATGATACTGCACAATGCGGCGAATCTGAGTGTAAAGCTGTGGACTCAGTTCACGAACCATTTCCCCGAAAGCCTCTGTCCGAGTGCTCGGGTTGCGCAATAATTCCAAGTTGTAATGTGATGCAGACATAAAAATGAATAAACTGCTACTAAGGCTTATGCCCGAAATCTTCTGATACAAAAAAGAATGAAAAAGCAAAATTACACCTTAAATATAAGGTAACATCTACATGTAAATTTTGCTTTTTCATTCGTCGGCAAATTCCTTGCTTTAACGCATCGGCAAACTGCCATATTCAGATGCGGTTATGAAAGTGAAATCTTGCGGGTCAGCTTACCGATTCTGACAATGTAGCAACCCTTGTTAAGGTTAAGTGTCACGGTTTTATCATTGCTTTCAATACTTTGAAGTATCACACGCTTACCCGTCACGTCATACACCTCCAATGCACTTCCCTGTGCATTTTGAATGTGCAGCACATTGCCACGCACCGTCAAAGAAGGCTCTGCCAAAAGCGATGAACCATACGCTGCATATTCGGCATTACTTTCCATAAAGCCCCATCCGGGTTCTGCTTCTGCCATGGCTGCCCCGGGCAAAGCCATGCTGCATATTATTACAAATAGTCGTAGTATCTGTTGTTTCATAAGCAATTATATATATAATGTATGGAGGTCTGTTTGCTGAAACCTTGCTTCAGCGATGCGTTCACTGACGCTTCGGAATGAGTGACAAACAGGATATACCTCACCGGTAAAAGTTATCTGTCTGCAAATATATGGGTTATCTTTTAAATGTGCAATTTATTCATCTATTTTTTGCACTCTTTACCCACCAACATTTACACAGCGGCACACTTTGAAAAATGCCACTCAAGCGTAGCACAAGGGCAAGGCAAGCGACAAGATGCATAGCCACGGCCATTACGTATCAGTGCGGGTGGTGCGTAATTGTTAAAAACGCATTTGCTTACATAGTGAATTTATATGAAATTATGTCCCGAAAACAGCTCTCGTTTCTCCTCGGTTTTAACCCTGCAACGGCCTATCGTAAAAATTTGCTCCGAACTTGTTGAAATTAGTTCCAAGCTTGTTGAAATTAGTTCCGAGCTTGTTTCATTTTTCTCCGACCTAGTTTCAATAAATTCGGAACTACTGATAATCAGCGTTTTCAGAAAAACACTAAAAGCGGTTTCCCGAACAGTTATTTCGCGCAGAAATCAAAAAAGCGCAGCACTTTATGGTTTACTTTTATTAAGCTTTCTGTTAAATTCGCCATGCACCATCCTCTGTCCTGATTACTGATGGCTTCGGTGCTGTTGTGGCGAGTCAAAAGTAAAGAATGCCACATCAGCGAATGAAGAAAATCTACAATTTATGCTTTCATTTTTTTGCGCCGTATCATTTTATTCGTATATTTGCTCGTGAATAACGCTAAGGGGTGTACGCCTATTTGGGTGTGCTGAGATTATACCCTCCGAACCTGCACCGGATCATGCCGGCGAAGGGAAGCCTTTCATTTTATGAGCAATTACATTGTGTCTGATTTTAACACAATGGCTGTGAGTACACGACATCCAATTCTTATTATTAAAGTTGACGCTGAATTTTATGGATACATTCAGTTTCGTTTTCTTTCGGATGGAATCAGCCCATTTTCACTATATACCCTTCCCGGATATGTTTCCCCGCTCATACCAACTTTACAAGACACTCCGGCGTTTTAAAACATCAACTCCATTTGATATAATATGATACCAGTTCAATTCATCACCCACACCACCCCGACTATTGGCTACGAAGAGTCGGCCATGCTTGCCTTACAGGGCGGATGTCGCTGGATACAACTGCGCATGAAAAATGCTACCGACGAAGAGGTGGAGCCTATTGCCTTGCGTTTGGTGAAGGCTTGCCACGATGTTGGAGCAACATTCATATTGGACGACCGGGTGGAACTTTGCCAGAAAATAAAAGCCGACGGTGTGCATTTAGGGAAAAACGATATGCCTGTCGATAAAGCGCGCGAACTGTTAGGACATGAATTCATCATCGGTGGAACTGCCAACACGTTCGAAGATATATGCCGGCTCAAACGGCAAAGTGCCGACTACATTGGCTGTGGACCATTCAGATATACCGAAACTAAAGAAAAACTTTCGCCCATTTTAGGACTGGAAGGATACGAAAACATTGTAAAACAAATTTCAGAGAAAGGCATACGCATTCCCATTTGTGCCATCGGGGGCATTACCATCGACGATGTAATGCCAATTCTCGACACGGGCATCCAGGGCATTGCGGTGAGCGGTGCCGTGTTGCGGGCCGACAACCCCGTCGACATGATGCAACGCTTCCTTTCGGCTGATGAACAATAAAAAAACATTTCTCTCATGAACGAAACAATGAAGATACACTACCCCGGTAGCCAAAAACACTATATACCGGGAAAGCTTTTCCCCTTCTTAAAGGTGGGCATGCGTCAAGTTAATCTGACACCGACCGTTACCAAGGATGATGAAGGAAACAAGCATTTTCTCCCCAACGACCCGGTGCTCGTTTATGACACCAGCGGACCCTACTCTGACCCTGACTACGAAGTAAACTTGAAAGAAGGTCTGCCCCGCCTGCGCGAATCGTGGATTCTTGAACGCGGAGGCGTAGAACAACTGAGTGAATTTACCTCAGAGTACTGCCGCGAACGCCTGGCCGACAAAAGTTTGGACGCTCTTCGTTTCAACCATAACCACCTCCCTCTGCGTGCATTGCCCGGAAAGGGTATCACACAAATGGCTTTGGCCAAACAGGGCATCATTACTCCCGAAATGGAATATGTGGCTATTCGTGAAAACATGGATTGCCAGGCCTTGGGCATCGAAAGCCACATTACACCCGAATTTGTGCGCGATGAAGTGGCTGCCGGACGCGCTGTTATTCCGGCAAACATCAACCACCCCGAGGCTGAACCTATGATTATCGGTAGAAACTTCCTGGTTAAAATCAACACGAACTTGGGTAATTCGGCCACAACCTCGTCGATCGACGAAGAGGTGGAAAAGGCTGTTTGGAGCTGCAAATGGGGAGGCGACACAATCATGGACCTTTCAACCGGCGATCACATTCACGAAACGCGTGAATGGATTGTGCGCAACAGCCCCGTTCCGGTTGGTACGGTACCTATGTACCAAGCCATGGAAAAGGTGAAAGGCGTTGCCAAAAACCTTACTTGGGAACTGTATCGCGACACGCTCATCGAACAGTGCGAACAAGGTGTTGACTACTTTACGATTCACTGTGGTATTCGCCGTAAGAACATCCATCTGTCGCAAGGCCGAATGACCGGTATGGTGAGCCGCGGCGGTAGCATCATCTCGGAATGGTGCTTACAAAACGACAAGGAAAGTTTCCTTTACGAACACTTTGACGATATTTGCGACATTTGCGCCCAATACGACGTAGCCATTTCATTGGGCGACGGCTTGCGTCCCGGCTCTATCTACGATGCCAACGACCGTGCGCAGTTTGCCGAACTCGACACGATGGGTGAACTCGTGACACGTGCCTGGGCCAAGAACGTACAGGCATTTATTGAGGGTCCCGGGCACGTGCCCATGCACAAAATTCCTGAAAACATGCAACGTCAGATTGAAAAGTGCCACGAGGCTCCTTTCTACACCCTGGGTCCGCTCGTTACCGACATTGCTCCGGGTTACGACCACATCACCTCGGCCATCGGTGCTTCAATCATTGGTGCATTGGGCACTGCCATGCTTTGCTATGTTACCCCCAAGGAACATTTGGCCCTGCCGAACCGCGACGATGTGAGAACCGGTGTGGTTACTTACAAGATTGCGGCTCACGCTGCCGACCTTGCCAAGGGACATCCCGGTGCGCAGGTTCGCGACAATGCCTTATCGAAAGCGCGCTACGAATTCAGATGGAAAGATCAGTTTAACTTGAGTCTTGACCCGGATTTGGCTACTAAATACTACAAGGATGCGCATTTTGAAAATGGTGAATTCTGCACCATGTGTGGCCCGAACTTCTGCGCCATGCGCATTTCTCGCAGATTGAAGGATTGCGATGCTGTGAACGAAAACGACGCGCTGTAAGAATATTCGAATGTAAAAATAATTTTTGAACATCTACTTTAAATAAGCGGTTTGCTATGGCGGACAAATTCGTCCGGTTACATAGCAAACCGCTTATGCTTTGTTTCATCGTCGGTATTCAATGATTGGGTGGTCTGAAAATTATGGACAACAAAAAACTCCGAAGAACTTTATGAAAAATTCTTCGGAGTTATATGAGGTTAACCAGCCCATGAATGGCAACCGGCTAACTCTTTATTTACTTGAGGTTCATTCTGGTTACAGTGCACAAACCGTTTTAAGCACTTTCCTTCAAACAGAATTACTGAACCGTAACTTTCAAATTCTTCACAGCGCTCTTGAACTGTCCGGCCTGTGCCAAGGGGAATACCAAGGTACGCTGATAATTGATTTTTTCAGTAGGCTGATAAACAATAGGTTCGTAGGGTGAAGTTCCTTCTACCTGATAATGAGCACGATCCTGATCGCGAACCACATAAAGCGGTTTGGGATCAAGCTGCTCTTTCACCTTTCCATCAACCAACAGACGCGTCATGCGGTTGTTGCCTTCGATGGTCAGCGTAACGGTTTTACCAGGTTCTACACGGTAGTTGAAAGTGTTGAGGTAACCTTCGCGTTCAAATCCCAACTTGCCTTCTTTGGGGTCGGCCAAGTAGAATGTTGCATTCTTTGATTTGAAGAGTACGGTACCCTTGTCTTCCTGCTTGCCATCGAGCGTAAAGCTAACAGCGTAGTCATAACCAATTTCCTCAGCACCCAGCTTGCTGTTCGGAGCTACAGCGGCTTGCTGAAGTACTACACTACCCTTTTCGCCCAAACGGCCTAATTCGTTCACACCGGGAGCTTCGCTCAACTTTTGGCGTTTTTCGTTGAACTCGGCATAAGGAAGTTGCGTTTTCTTACCGGTCCAGCACTTTACAGCTAAGGTTTGCAATGCAGGGTAAACGCGATGGTGCACGTCCTTGGTCGTAATGCCATTGCCCACGTGGTCGTTCCATACAGCGAACATACCGCCTTCAATTGCGGGGTCGTTTTCTTCGAAAGTCTGATTGCCGATGACTGCCGGTGTCCATGAGTTATAGAGGTACTCACAGTTCAGGTAGTCGTAATAGTAGCCGGCAGCGGGAACCAAATAAACCAATCCGTCGGGAATGCTTACGAGTTTGTATCCCTGTTCCTTCATGTCCTTCGGATTAGCGTAGCCGTTGAACCAGCAGTTCATAACCACATTCTCGCTCTTTACCGGTGTTTCGCCTTTGGCATGGGTAAGGGCGCCCCAAACCATAGCCTGCTTGCCGAACTTCTCGACGTACTTGATATAGTGGTCGGTGAATTCACGGAATTTCTCAACTACCTCTTTTTTGGCATTTGAGTATTCATCGGTACCGATGTGTACGCGCTTGCCACGGAACACGGGTTCTTTGCCACTCAGATATTCTGCGAACAAACCATCAACAAACTTGTAGGTTTCGGGGTTGAACAAATCTAAGTGGTCCATGCCGTATTCTTTGCTTCCGATTTCGGGCTTATACTGAGTGAAAGCCAACGAGTGGGCCGGAACGTCGATTTCGGGGATGATTTCAACGTAGTTCTGTTCGCCCAATTTTTGCAGGTCGATAAACTCCTGTTTGGTGTACGAACCGTCCTTGGCCGTCAGACCGGGATAGGTGTCGCATTCAAGGCGGAAAGCGGCCTGGGTTTTGTTCCAGTCGTTGCCGAAGAACTGACGGAAACCATTGTCGTTCAAATGCACCTGAAGGGCATTCATCTTATAGTAGGACATAACCTTGGTGAGGTTACGCAAATAATCGATGCTGAAGAACTTACGTCCGCAGTCAATCATGAAACCGCGCAATTTATACTCGGGCTTGTCGGTTGTAACACCACGCGGCAACTCGCGCTGTGCATTCTGCTCTGACATTTGCAACAGCGTACGGGTGGCCCAGAATGCGCCTTGTGCCGTAGGAGATACGACATTGACGGTTTCGCCGATTTCAAGCTTGTAACCTTCTGCTCCCAGTTCCTTGTTGGCCAGAGTCAATACGATGTCGCCGGCTTTTGCTTTTCCTTTTTTAATGGTCAGTTCTTTACCGAACATTTCTTTGTAGTCGGCAGCTAAAGCTTGCGCAACGGCATTAAGTTTTGAGCTTTTAACAACGATGTTACCAGAAAGTTGGGTCATACCTTCTGCACCTTTCCACTCTTTGAGTTCGGGAACGATGAAGGGTTTCGGATTGATTTCAGCCCATAACGTACCGGCTGAAAGCATACAGGCTGCAGCAAGAACTATCAGCTTGCGCGTTGAAAAGAGATGCTTCATGCTTTTCAATAAGTTATTAGAATGTTTGAATTATATGCAGATGTCTGATTAAGTATCGAATGGACATTGTGCAACGTTTTCACAGTGCTACGTATATACACCGGAGTGTACGCACGCCCTATACACGCATAGGGTAACGCAAAGATAAATCAAAAATACGAAACTACAACATTTTTAAATTCAATAAGTAGGTTTTTCAAATCTATTCATACCTATAAAGCGCACTTCGGCGCGGTAGTTGGTTACATTTAGTTCATTATCAACTAAAAACTACCGCACCGAAGTGCGCTTATATCATAGCTATAAATAGGATGTGTGGAACAGCAGACTCATCTGCTATTTTTCCTTGGCTTTCAGGAAGGGAATGTAGTGCATCTGCTGCTTGATTTGCTTTTGGCGCTTGCGCATATATTTCGAAGGACGAAGCGAACTGAAACGTATGGGGTTAGGCAGGGTTGCCGCAATCAGGGCACAATCGGAACGTCGCAGTTGGCCTGGTTTGCACCCGAAATGATATTGTGCCACAGCATGAGCGCCATAAATATTGGGCCCCATCTCAATGCTGTTCAGATACACTTCGATGATTCGTTCCTTTGACCACAGTAACTCAATGAGTACGGTGAAATATACTTCGAAGCCTTTGCGTACCCATGAGGACTTGGGCCATAGGAATACATTTTTAGCTGTTTGCTGGGAAATGGTACTGCCCCCGCGCATGCGTTCGCCTTCCATGCGTTCGCGCACTGCATCTTGAATGGCATCGAAATCAAAGCCGTGATGTGAAAGAAAATTTTGGTCTTCTGAGGCTATTACGGCTACCGGCAAATAAGGAGATATGCTGTCAATAGGCACCCATTTGTGATGAATGGCAACGGGCTTGTTTTTACTGTAATTCTGTGCACAACGTATGAACATCAAAGGGGTGTAATGCACAGGGAAGAATTTGTAGTAAAGAACTGCGAGCAAAGTGGACGAGAAAAAAAATACGAATAACCACTTTAGTACCTTTTGAATAATACGCACTGGTAAATAATTTTAATAGATAAAATGTTACAACAGAGAGTAAGACAGGCCTTCCTGTCTTGAACTCCATGCACAAGATGCTACTATTCCCTTAAAAAGAACAACGCCCGTTATTCTGCTTACAGAGAATAACGAACGTGGTTCAAATATCTTACCGTTCTTCGTGATTAAAAGGGAAGATCATCAGCGGTACCTTCTGCTTCGAACGAAGAAGCGGCGGGAGCTGCCGTGGGGGCAGGTGCTGCAGCAGGAGCGGGAGCAGAGGCAACGGGGGCTGCAGGTGCGCCGGCATCGACTACACCACGCTGTACGCGCCATACCGTGATATCGTTGTACCAACGACCCTGATATTCGTGAGCATCAATGTCGAATGATACCGTTACTTCTTCGTTTACTTTGAGGTCGAAGTCGCGCAATCTGTCTTCACCGAACACTCTGAACACACAATGTTTGGGGTACTGTTCATGAGTTTCAATGACGAACTCTTGCGATTTCCATGTATTGCCTGTACGTTGAGAAACGCCGCCTCTTGGCTCGAGTGCGGCAATAATCTTGCCTGATAATTCCATTGCAAATATTGTTGTTGTAGTAAATTATACGCGAAAGTACAACTTTCTTTTTTATTGCCACACATTTTACGTTGTAAAGTTCAACTTCTCACAAAAAAAGAGTACTTTTGCTTGCGCGAACTCAGCCAATGCTCCACCATAATGCGCAGGGAATCCTTGTTTACGGCATTTTTGTAGGTTGAACGCAATGACTTTGTATCGCAAAAGTTGTACATGAGGCCCTGTGCCTTCGCTGTTTCGGGTTTTACAGGAACTTGTTTGCCGGACATCTTTGCATGTACTGCTTCGCTATTTTTTACATTTAGGAACCACAAAAACATTTCATGTCATGTATTTTGTACTTTCAAGCAACATCTTATCAACGCATATCAACACCATTGGCCGTGTAATTGTTCAGAAAAATAACCTGCGTATTCTCGACTGCTTCTTGTTCGACATCAAGGATAATGTGCTTACAATTACGGCGTCGGATAATGACACTACGTTCGTTACGCACTTGGCACTGAATGAATGCGACGGTGATATGTGCTTTGCTGTAAATGCCAAAATTTTACAGGATGCCATTAAGGAAATTTCTGACCAGCCGCTTCGATTTGAATTTGACGCTAACAGCTTTGAGCTGATTGTCAGATACCAGAATGGCCAATACAAACTCATGGCTCAGGATGCTTCGGAGTATCCTACGCTGAAAGAAACAGAAGGTACGCAAATTTCGCTGACTATGCATGCGCCTACTCTATTTACGAGCATCAGCCGTGCTTTGGTTTCGGCTGCCAAAGAGAATCTGCGTCCGCAACTCAACGCTATCTGCTTTGATGTAAGAAAAGAATCGCTGAACATTGTTGCTTGCGATGGTAATCAGCTTTCACGAACTAAGATTCAACAAAGTTCGGACATGCAGGGGGTATTTTTGCTGAGTATGCGTCCGGCTACCTTGCTCAAAAACATGCTGACTAAGGAACAAGAGAATGTCAACCTTAACTTGAGCGAACGAAGTGCAGTTATCGAAACTGAAAACTTTAAGATGGTTTGCCGCCTGTTGGAAGGTAAGTACCCGAACTATGAGAGCATCATTCCTACGAAGAACCATAATGTGCTCACGATTAACCGTATGGCTTTAGTTAGTGCTTTGCGCCGTATCATGATTTTTGCGAATCCGAATGCGGTATTGGTTACGTTCAGACTTTCAAACAGCACACTCAATATTTCGAGCCAGGATGTTGACTTTGGTAAATCGGCTGAAGAGAATATGCTCTGTGACTACACCGGTATACCTATGAACATTGCATTCAAGGGTTCCATTATGCTGGATCTGCTCCAAAACTTAGATTCTGAGGAAGTTGTGATTAAACTTGCATCTCCCACCAGCCCTGGTTTGATTGAACCTGCTGAACAGAAAGAAAACGAGGAGGTTCTGCTGCTTACTGCACCTGCACTTGTATTTTAATTGTCAACATTCCTGATTAAAATCTGAAAACCAATCATGCAATTTCAATTATCGCGCCCTATCATTTGCTTTGATATTGAGGCTACGGGGCTTAATATTGCTTCAGACCGTATCGTTGAACTTTGCTATATCAAGGTTTATCCGGAAGGTAAACAGGACGTTCATACGCTCCGTTTTAATCCGGGTATTCATATCAGCAGCGAAGCTACTGCTGTAAACGGTATTACCGATGCTGACGTGGCAGACTGCCCGATGTTCAAAGAAAAGGCTCAAGAATTGGCTGACATTTTCAGCGGATGCGATTTAGCCGGATTTAATTCGAACTATTTTGACATTCCATTATTGGTTGAAGAATTTATTCGCTCTGGTGTAAATTATGACCTCAGCGAAGTTCGCTTTGTAGATGTACAGGGCATCTTCCATAAAATGGAAAAACGCGATTTGACGGCTGCTTACAAGTTTTATTGCGACAAGGACTTGAAGGATGCACACACGGCCGAAGCGGATACCCGCGCTACGCTCGAAGTGCTCGAAGCACAGCTCGACCGTTACGCCGATACGCTGCAAAACAATGTTGATTTCCTCGCTGAATTTTCACGCAGAAATAAAAACGTGGACCTTGCGGGACGCATTGTCTATAATGACCAGGGTGTGGAAACCATCAACTTTGGTAAATATCGCGGTAAAAGCGTTTGTGATGTGTTGCGCCGGGATCCGGGGTATTTTTCGTGGGTTATGCAAGGTGACTTTACGCAAAATACGAAACAAACTTTCATGCGCTTAAAATTACGTTACGGCATTTAATGACTTGTCGTTTGGACAACAACCACTTAAATACAGCATCATCAATGAATTCATTGAAAGGAAAACATTTCGTAGTAGGAATTACAGGAAGCATCGCTGCTTACAAAACTTGCTCGCTCATTCGCCTGCTGATTAAAGCCGGAGCCGAAGTGCAAGTGGTAATCACACCGGCTGGAAAGGAATTCATTACACCTATCACTCTTTCGGCACTGACTTCGAAACCTGTGATTTCGGAATTCTTCTCACAACGCGATGGGTCGTGGCATAGCCATGTTGATTTAGGCTTATGGGCAGACGCTATGATTATTGCACCGGCTACAGCCTCGACCATTGGAAAAATGGCGCATGGCATTGCCGACAACATGCTGATTACTACCTACCTGTCGATGAAAGCGCCTGTATTTGTGGCCCCTGCAATGGACCTCGATATGTATCGCCACCCTTCTACGGTCAAGAACTTAAATGTGTTGCGCACTTACGGCAATCACATTATTGAAGCGGCAGATGGCGAACTGGCCAGTCACTTGGTTGGAAAAGGACGTATGGAAGAGCCTGAAAAGATATTCGAGGTATTGTCTGCTTTCTTCAATGGTAAACAATCTGAGCTGCTTGCTTGCAATAACGACTTGGCGGGTAAGCGCATTCTGATTACAGCTGGCCCTACACATGAAAAGTTAGATGCTGTTCGCTTTATCGGTAACTACTCTACCGGTAAAATGGGCTTTGCCTTGGCCGAATCGTGTGCCAACCGAGGGGCTGAGGTTGAACTTATTGCAGGTCCTGTGGAATTGACGGTTGACCATCCGCGCATTCATCGTACGGATGTTGTCAGTGCTCAGGAAATGTTTGAAGCTGCCACATCATTGTTTCCTTCAGTTGATGCTGGAATTCTTTGCGCTGCAGTTGCTGATTTCACTCCTATTAAAAAGGCTGACCACAAAATCAAACGTGAAGGAAGCGGTAACTTGCACCTGGAGCTTCAACCTACGCAAGACATTGCTGCAACCTTAGGGAAACTGAAAACGGCTAAACAACATTTAGTGGGATTTGCGCTCGAAACCGACAATGAGCAACACAATGCCTGCGACAAATTGCGCAGAAAGAACCTGGACTTTATTGTGCTGAATTCTTTAAACGACAAGGGAGCCGGCTTTGCTTACGATACGAACAAAGTTACTATATTGACTGCCCAAGGTAAAACGACGGAGTATCCCATTAAAAGCAAAAAACTGGTAGCTGACGATATTGTTGAAGAATTGGTTAGCCTGTTCAAACAGTAACCTCGCTTTCACTTTCTTTCGATTTACATTCTGATGATTGCCTATGTTTAATAAATTTCTGACTTTTATTATCGTGTGCTTGCCTTTTCTGAACATAAAGGCGCAGGAATTGGATGCTCGCGTCACCATCAACCATCAGCAAGTACAAGGAACGAGTACCTCGGTGTTCGAAACTTTAAAAACAACTCTTGAGGAATTTTTAAACGATAGGCATTGGACTGATTTGCAGTTTAAAAAGAACGAACGCATTCAGTGCAATTTCAGCATTACGATAAAAAAATACTCGCCTGCTGAAAATTATTTCGAAGGTACACTCAACTTGCAGGCTAATCGCCCTGTTTATGGCTCGAACTACACGACTACGACCTTTGCCTTCAATGAGCCCAACTTCAACTTTCACTATCAGGAATACGATCAGATTGAATTCCGCAGTGATGTGATTGACAATAACCTGACGGCTTTACTTGCTTACTATGTTTACCTGATTATTGGCATAGACATGGATGCCATGTCGCCTTTAGGTGGAACATCTTACCTGCAAACCGCTCAAACCATTGTCAATAATGCGCAAAGTTTGAACTACAAAGGTTGGAAGGCTTTTGAAGACAGCAAAAACAGACATGCCATCATTACAGATATGCTTGATGGGGGTATGGAACCCTTCAGAAATATGCAATATGCTTACTACCGCGAGGGGTTGGATGTTATGAATGAAAATGTGGAACGTGGACGCGCTGGAATTACAAAGGCCATGGGTTTGCTCAAACAGGCTAACAGTAATAAATCAATGAGTCTGCTTCCGCAAATTTTTACGGAATACAAACGCGATGAACTTCTTTCCATCTACAAAGGACATGGAAATGCTAAAGAGAAGGAAGAAATCGTCGAGACGCTTTCGCGCATCAACGCTTCGCAAAATTCCTACTGGAGACAGATGGTGCAATAAGCTATAATTTGTCATTTCGCATTGCTCTCTAAAGAAAAAATAAGTAAGAGGAATTCAACCCTTAAGTTACTCCGGGCCTTCGGATTTATTTGTCCAATGGTCTGAACCTATTACATTCTACAAACGGGGGGGGTATCACGTATGATAAACCGCATACCACACCCGTTCCTAATCTAAATTGTGCTTCTGCCATGCTGCAACACCTAACTATATCGCATTATGCTCTCATTGAACATTTAGATATCGACTGGCATAATGACTTTTCTGTTATAACAGGCGAAACCGGTGCGGGAAAAAGTATTATATTAGGTGCTTTAAACCTGCTTCTGGGTGGACGCGCTGACTCTAAGGCCATACAAGCCGGACATAAAAAGTGCATGATTGAGGCCATATTCAATATTGAACGCCTCAATTTAGAGGCGTTTTTTACGGCCAACGACATCGACTATGATGCAACTGAATGTATTATACGCCGCGAAGTGATGCAAAATGGTAAAAGTAGAGCTTTTATCAATGACATGCCTGTTCCTGCTGCTTGCTTAAAGGAGATTGGCACAGCACTCATCGACATTCATTCGCAACATCAAAACTTACTCATCAGAAACGAATTGTTTCTGATTGATACGCTTGATTTAATGGCGAACAAGCCCGATGTAGTTGGTAATTACAAGCGATTGCATAAACTCTACGTTGAAGCTAAAAACACGCTTAAAGAATTGATTCTGCAAGCAGAACGAGGAAAAGCGGAAAAGGACTATCTGGAGTTTCAACTGACGCAAATTGATGAGGCACAACTCTCACCCGACGAACAAGAGCAGCTGGAACAAGAACAGTTACTCCTGACGCATGCAGAAGATATCAAAGAAGCACTGTATGCAGCATCGTCGGTACTGAATGCTGACGAAAACTCTGTGAATCAAATTCTGAAATGCGCTTCTGACAAACTCAGACACATTGAAAAGAACTTTGACAATGCAACAGAATTGGCTGGCAGACTGGATAGCGTGCGGATAGAACTCAACGATATCGAAGCTGAAATTGAACAACACATTGAACATGTGGAGTACGACCCTGCGCGCTTGGCTTATGTCGAAGAACGCTTGAACACGATTTACAATCTTGAACAAAAACATCAGGTAAACACCATTCAGGATTTACTCGACATTCTTCAATCTCTGCGCGATAAATTAAACAGCATTGAAAACACAGACGAAAACATTCAGCAACAAACAGATTTAGTCAACAAACTACTTGCTGAACGAAATCAAGCAGCAATTTTGTTAACTGCAAGCAGAAAGGAATCTGCCAAACTGATTGAAAAAGAAATAACGCAGTCACTCCATGTATTGGGAATGCCTAATGTGCACATCGAAATGGCTATTTCTCAACGCAATGAACCTGATTCCTCGGGGGCTGACAGCGTATTGCTCATGTTCTCGGCAAACAAGAACATACCGCCGCAGGACGTTAAGCAAATAGCCTCAGGCGGTGAAATTGCCCGTTTGATGTTAGCTTTGAAAGCACTCATTGCCAAACGCAAATCACTGCCTTCTATTGTATTTGATGAAATTGACACCGGCGTTTCGGGCAACATGGCCGAACGAATGGCTAAGGTTATGAATCAAATTGCACAATTCTGTCAGGTAATCTGCATCACCCACTTACCTCAGATTGCAGCCTGGGGTAAACACCATTACAAAGTATTCAAAGAGGATAGCTGCGGACAAACATTGAGCCACATCAAGCCACTAGATTCAAACGGACGCATTGAGGAAATTGCCCACATGCTTTCGGGTGCTGAATTAACAGATGCGGCCATTGAAAATGCGAAATCGCTGCTTGCCAACAAGCACCCTTGATTAGCTATTTTTGCCACCTTATATAAATGACTTCATCAAGCTCATTTTTAAGAGAAACCTATAACGAAAAGGACTATTGTAAATGAAACTTACACCCTATATTCTACCTTTGCTTGCCTTAGGAACAATCAATTCTTATGCAGCCGAAATTGTAAAACTCAAGAATGCTCAAACGGCCGTCCTGAATGTTTTCACATACGACGCTAACGGAAAATTATTAAACTCTGGTGTGGCCTTTTACATTGGCGAACAGGGTGAAGCCGTTGCTTCCTATCATTTTTTCAAAGGTGCATACAAAGCTGAAGTTGTAGATTTCAAAGGAAAAAAACATGCTGTTCAGCGAATCATCGGAGCTAATGCAAGTACCGATTTGGTTAAATTCAAAGTGAATAACGGAGGAAACAACGACTACTTTAGCATCACCAACAATGCTGCTGTTAAAGGAGCTCCTTTGTATATGCTGAACTACACCACAAAGAAAAAGCAACCAGGGCTAGTGGTGAATATCAGTTCGGATGAACCCTACAACAATTATCGCTACTATCACATCGACGTGCAAAACGACAAAGCTAACATGGGTCGTCCGCTCGTTGATGCAGAGGGTTCGCTTATGGGTATCACTCAGAAGAACAATAAGAAAAATGCAGAATATGCTTATGCCCTCGACTCGCGATTTATCAACGAACTGCGAACAACTGCTAAGTCGGCATTCAACACTGATTTACTGGAAATCAATATTCCCAAAGCTTTGCCCAACAATGCCAAGGATGCTTTAACCTATTTATATATGCTTCCTTCCATTGATACGCTTACGTGCCGTACAGCTTACAATGACTTCATCACATCGTATCCCAACATGGCCGAAGGTTATGTGAACCGAGCCAACTACTACCTGAAACAAGGAGATTTAGCCCACAGCGAACAAGACTTTTTGCTCGCTGCCGAGAAGGCCGCTTCAGACACAACAAGTATGACGCCCGATGCTGTTCACTACCAGTTCAGCACAGCTTTATATAAGGTAGCCCTTTCACCCATCGACTCTGCTACTACTCCAAGCAACTGGACTTTACAACGCGCTGAGGAGGAAGCATCTAAAGCCTACAGCATCAAGCCACACACGCTTTACCTCATGCATAAGGGTAAGTGTCAGTATGCGCAAAGAAACTACGACGGCGCATACCAGATTTTCAGCAAGGTATGTACCGACAAACAGTTTGCATCGGCCGACACCTACTATTCTGCAGCACTGGCACTTGAAAAAACCGGTCGCGATTCGATGCAGGTAATCACCCTGCTTGACAGCTGCATTACTCATCTGCCCCAACCTGTCAATGCCCGCTACGCCCAATACTATCTGGAACGCTCAAGACGACTGATACAAGCCGGTCACTTCCGCAAAGCTGTGTTCGATTACAATGAGTACGAAAAAATCATCGGGCCGCGCAACTTGAATGCCAACTTCTACTACTTAAGGTATCAGGCTGAAACTGAAGCACACATGTATCAGCAGGCACTTGATGACATAAGAACTGCCATTGCTACTTCCAAAGAACCTATACCCTTCCGTTTAGAAGAAGCTGCATTACTGCTGAGTGTGGGCCAATTCAAGCAAGCCATTGAAGCTGCCCAGAAATTGCTTCACGACTTACCCGAAAACCCCGACTGCTACAAAATTATCGGCGTTGCTTATGGTGAGCAAGGCAATAAAACCGAAGCTATCAAGAATTTACAAAAAGCGAAAAACTTAGGCGATACTTCTGTTGAAACATTCATCAAAAAGTATCAGTAAGCTATCATCTTATGAGACATCCAAGCTTGTTATTCTGCTTGTTAATGTTGTCGCATCCGGTATATGCTCAGAACATTCGTCCCAATCCACTGCTCGAAGAGGAACAAAAAGCAAGTGGTTTCGACAATGACAGTACGGAAACAACCAATGTACCCGAAGGCATATATGTATGGAAAATAGACCCTCGATTTGGCGATATTCATCCGGCTACTTACGACACCATTCCTCACAGATTTCAAAACGAAAATTTCACTTCTGGCCCTACCGGACGCTACAACTATACGGGCAACCTCGGAGCACCGCGCATCAGCCGTTTGTTCAATGAGCAGACGGTTAATATGCAGTACAACCCCTTTATATTCAAACAGCCCTACGACTTTTTCCTGAAAGGAGCCGGCGATTTGCTGTATACAAATACCAAGTCACCATTTACCAACATCACTTACCACTCCTGCGGAAATAAAACAAACGGTGAAGACCGCATACGCGCTTTGTTCTCGGTAAACTCCGGTAAAAAATTGGGTATGGGCTTCAAGGCCGACTACTTGTATGGCCGTGGCTACTACGAAGGACAATCAACTGCCGACTTCGATGGTACACTTTATGCTTCCTACCGAGGCGATGAGTACCAGATGCACACCTTCTTTCAACACACTTACTTAAAGACAAGAGAGAACGGTGGTATTGAAAACGATGATTATGTCAAGCGGCCGGAAAGTTTCCCTACGAAATACGGAACAGCTGATATGCCAATCAATCTGGCACGTGCCTGGAATAAGATTGGCGGTAACCAATTTTTCCTTACCCACCGATATAATTTGGGATTTCATCGCTATCGCGACGAAAAAGGAAACATACTTACCAAAGAACAGCTTAAGAAACTGACTTCGGCACCTGCTGACACCACCCAGACAAACGAAAAAGTCAAATTACAGCCGTCCAATCAACCCCGCTTGCCGCGCATCACGTCCAAGACGGAAGAGAATGAGAATCATGCACAAAAGGACTCTGCAAGAATCATCTCCGAATTTGTGCCTGTAACATCCTTCATTCACACCCTGAGAATTGATGACAATACGCGCAAATTTATTGCAAACGTAGCAAATAATGCCGAAGATCCGGGTTACTTTGCTGATTTCTACCTGCCTGGCGATTCAGCAAACGACCGTACTCACCACTTGAGTGTTGAGAACACCCTGGCCTTTGAATTGCACGAGGGCTTTAACAAGTGGATGAAAATGGGTTTACGACTGTTTGGTAAACACGAGTTTGCGTCGTACGACTTCAGACTGCCCTACGCTGTAGCCATCAATCAAAAAACGAAATTCAAAGAGAATTACATCACCGTCGGCGGACAGTTACTGAAAGAACAAGGTAATATATTCCGCTACAATGTACTCGGTGAAATTCGAACTACCGGTAAAGATTGGGGAGAATTCAATGTCGAAGCAAATGCCTCGCTGAACATTCCGATTAAGAAGGATTCATTGAAGTTCCTGTTCAATGGTTTTGTTCGCAATGAACGCCCCTCGTTCTACTACCGGAAATACCGTGGGCGAAATGCCTGGTGGGACAACAACGACCTCAACAAAGTGCTGCGCTCACGCATCAGTGCAACGCTCAATTACAAGCAAACCACCCTTACGGCTCACCTCGAGAATGTGCAGAACCACCTGTACTTTAAGGAAACACTCACTCCTTATCAGGTAAGTGACAATGCCTATCCAAGTTACCACCACGCCATCAAAGTTGCACAGGCTTCGAAGAACCTGCAACTGCTGGGTATCACACTCGAGCAGGACTTTCGATTCGGTATCTTGAACTGGGAAAATGAACTTTCCTATCAGGTGTCAAGCAACAAGAACATCATGCCTGTGCCTGCTTTCACCGGTTATACGAATCTATATATACTCTTTCGAATAGCCCGTGTGCTGCAAACAGAAATTGGAGCTGACATGACTTACTTTACGAAGTATTACGCGCCAACCTACTCGCCCATTATCGGACAATATGCTATTCAAGACGAAAAGTATCAGACCAAAGTGGGCAATTATCCGATAGTAAACGTGTATGCCAACTTCCATTTGAAGCGAACCCGCTTCTACATCATGGCCTCACACGTCAATTACTCATCTGGAGCCGGCGACCCGTTCTTGGTGCCTCATTATCCACTGAACCGTATGGTCATACGATTCGGAATATCCTGGAACTTTATCAATTAGCCTTATCATAAAAAGCGATACAAAGGCTATACCGCAATGCAATGCGCCCCAAGGTTTTTGTTAAACCTTGAGGCGCATTTTTTTTGAGAAACCCAACTGTATAGGTTTATATATATATAGAAGTCGTCTGAACTTTTATGAAATTCAATCTTCGTCAGAAAAGTTTAGACGACTTCATAAGTAGGTGTTCATAATTATCCGGAACTACCCTATTATTTCAGCACAAAAGCATGACAACTCCGCACGAGCCTTAAACTCACACTTGGCAGAGCACATGAATAAGGTTACCCCATATTCATTTAATGTCTTTCAATGCAAAGTCGCTTCAAATCGTACATAGAACCATTGTAGATATTTAAGTCTACATTGCCTTTGATGCCATTCAAGCGTCCACGGTCAGTATGCTGCCAAAACTTCCACGGCCCTTGATACGAAATTGTTCTCACATAATAATGAGCTATCCAGTAAGGGTATCTGTCAAAATCTTTCGTATTCAAGTAATCAACCTTAAACTTGTAATTCGTATATAATATAGGAGGAACGTGGTAATGCTTTTCTACAGCTTTTAGCCATGTCAGCGAAGCTTTGCGTAATTCTTCCGGAGACAGATTACCAACTTCCTCAATATCAAGCACAGGCGGCAAATCTCCCTCTTCCAAATGCACCTGTTTCAAGAAATATTGCGCTTGCAATTTAGCAGAAACATTCGGCTTGAAGTAATGATAGGCTCCACGTAAAAGCCCATTTTCCCTTGCCTGGTAAAAATTATCGTTAAAATTCTCGTCTAAAAAGTCCTGTCCCTCTGTAGCCTTAATAAATACGAACGAAATGGGATCTTTGCCGATTTGAGCTTTCGATAATTTTTCCCAATCAATCACTCCTTGATGATGACTTACATCTATGCCGCGGATTGAAAAACCCTCAGGATAAACCTCCTTACCATAAAGCGCCTGCCAGCGCGAACGATAGGGAGCAACGACATAAATGTAAATTAAATAACAAAATAAGCCCACCCCAAAAATCAATGACAGACGAATTAAGATGGAACGCGCTTTCAGTTCAACCTGTTGCAGGGTAAGTTTCGTCGAATGGCGGCCATTTTTTGTTTTTCTTCGAGGGCTTGTCTTAGGTCGCGAAGAAGAAGTCCGTATTCGTTTAGTAGTCATTATGCTGTTAACATAGCGCTGATTAGTGGCACGAGTTTTCGAACCATCCGTATAAACAATCATTTCCCCCCTTCAAACATCCTACAGGTACTTTTAAATAACTGACGGCTACCTAAAAAATCACTGCCACTGTTCCAAAGTTAACAGTCATTTTTATACAGGGGAATATAAATCAGAATAAAAAACAAAGGTATCCAACCACATTAAGAAGTAGATAAAAGCACAAAGGCACTTCAACAGAAAGCCATGAACCCTATCGAAAAAGCAGCAATACCTTTACTTCTAAAAAAATGAAAGGATGTCCTATAAGTTTAATGCATACAAGCAGAACCATCTGTCGCAATAGCAATTATATCTGCTCCATCAAAGAAAAAGCTGAATATATCTACTGACAGAGTAGCCGACATCATATCAAACTTATAGAACATCCTATTTAAAAAGTCAGACTTTAAGTATTATTACTTAGCCTGTTCGAGTTTCAAAGTCATGGTGCACTGATCGCAAACTTCAGACGGACCAAAGTACTGGATAGGACCGGGGTAAACGAAGCTGGTGTTTTCAGCCCATTCCTCGCGGTGAGCAGCAAATTCCTTGAAAGGAGCACCATCCAAACGAACCAAAGCCTTCTTGATTACGGGCTTCATCTGTCCGTTACGACGTTCCATGTTCATCATCATCGTGATGGGCACACCACCGGCTACCCACTGTTCAGCAGGAGCAGTAGTGTTCTTAACGATAGCCATGTAACCAGTCTTGCCGTTAGCTACCAACTGTGCAGCGCTCGTACCGAGTGCATAGCAGTAGTCTGCATCATAGTTAGAGGGAGCAGCGCAACGTCCTTCGTAACCGAAAAAGTGATGCTGTGCAGCGAACTTACCAACGAACTTGCCTTCGTTCTTCCAAGCAGCAAGCTTGTTAGCAACCATTTCAGACAACAGCTTTTCAGTTTCGATGAGTGAAACCTGTACGTTACCGTGGGGGTCACGTTCCATAGTAAGCTGCTTAGCCACGCCATCAGGCAGACTTTCGTAAATAGCAGCGTTTTCCTTTGAAAGCTTAGAAAGAATCCATGCACGCTGTTCAGCAGCAGCAACGGTTGCAGCTTCAGGAGTAGCCAAGAGGTCGTTCAGTTCAGCAATGAGCTTCTTCATTGCAGGAATGAACTCGATGAGGCCTTCGGGAATCAATACAGTACCGAAATTGTTACCGTTAGCAGCACGCTTAGCAACAACACCGGCAATGTAAGTTACGATATCGTCGAGCGTTTGGTTCTTTTCTTCAACTTCCTCGCTTACGATACATACGTTAGGCTGGCACTGAAGAGCACATTCCAAAGCGATGTGGCTGGCAGAACGACCCATCAACTTGATGAAGTGCCAGTACTTACGAGCCGAGTTAGCATCACGCTGGATGTTACCAATTACTTCAGCATAAGTTTTGCAAGCAGTGTCGAAGCCGAAAGAAGTTTCGATTTGATCGTTCTTCAAGTCACCGTCGATAGTTTTGGGGCAACCAATCACCTGTACGCCATAGTTGTTTGCTGCATAGTATTCAGCCAACACGCAAGCGTTCGTGTTAGAGTCGTCACCACCGATAATAACTACTGCCTTGATGCCCAATTCACGGATAATCTTCAAACCGCTTTCGAACTGGCTCGTTTCTTCAAGCTTCGTACGGCCTGAACCAATCATGTCAAAACCGCCCGTGTTACGATACTCGTTGATAACTTCGTCGGTGAGTTCGATGTACTTGTGATCAACCAAGCCACCGGGGCCCATCAAGAAGCCATACAATTTATTAGCAGCGTTCTGCTTTTTGAGTTCATCGTAAAGGCCGCAAATTACGTTGTGACCACCAGGAGCCTGTCCACCCGAAAGGATGATACCGATGTTCATCGGAGCATATTCCTTCTTTTCGTCACTGGGTACGAACTCTACGAGAGGCATACCGTAAGTGTTGGGGAACAATTTCTTGATTTCTTCCTGATCGCCCACGCTCTGAGTGGGTTCACCTTCCTTAATGCTCACATTGCCACGAAGACCAGCAGGCAATTTAGGCTGATACGCAGCGCGTGCAATTTGTAATGCGCTTTTTTCCATGAGTTTTATTTATTATAATATGGGTGTTTAGTATATACTCTGATAGATGAGCCTTTGTTATCAACTCGTTGGCAAAGTTACAAAATTTTTCGGAAAGCCTTTACACCGAACAAATCAAAAATCACCTGCTTTTCTAAATACATTCATGAAAAACACCAGGAATTTGATCATTGCCCAGATGCTGTTTTCATAACCATGCTGAGATTTGCCACAACAGAATAAAAAAATCGCTGCATTTTCGGGTCATGATGGCTCAACACGATACCTACAATGCCTCTTTATTCGCGCTCAAAAATTGAGTATACAAACAAACAGAGAGCGAAATTCACTGATAATCAATGATTTCGCTCTCTGCTTTGAAAGTGATTCCGTTGGGGTTCGAACCCAAGACCCACGCCTTAGAAGGGCGTTGCTCTAATCCAACTGAGCTACGGAACCATTTTTCGGCTGCAAAAATAAGCATTTAATTATTCACAGCCAAATATTTAAGCTAAAAATATACTTATTATTCTTCAAAATCTGCATATTTCTCATCCGAGCCCTCTTCTTCGGGTAAATTTTCTCCCACATACTCAAACGAGAAGTTCACGCCGCGCGCTGAAGGGAACTGACTCCGGAGATCAACTTCAGAACGTCCTTTAAGGTGATCAACAATGCGATTATAGCATTCCATACCCGATTCAGCTTGCACATAAGCCTGAAAAGTGGTATCCTGATATCTGAATTTAGCGGTATTGGCAATTTGGATTACACGTTTAAACACGATAGTTCCCAAATACCAGCCGAAACGCTCCTCTGCCAAAAGTGCGGCTTTAATTTCCTTTTTATTCACCACCATTTCAGGAACACCCGCATTGACCTCCGGCATCTGACGCACTGAATTATCCTTGCGATTAGCTTTAAATTCCTCCATAGTCTGGGCTGTGGTCTTAATCAAGATAAAATAAACCCTTGGACGAATTTTGTAGCGTTTGGGATAAGGTATATCACTTTCGACATACATTCTTACATCATCAATCATGTGCTGATTGATAGGAATTTCAGGAATGGACGCCAAAAAGTCCATAAGTTCCTCAAAACTATAAACAAGAACATCTTGATCAAAATAACGTGCGTAGATATTCATGGGAAAGGACTAATTATATAATATGTTCTAATCAAAAGCGAAAGCTATATTCAAGAAAGAGAGTTTCAACTCGAAAAACCATTACATAGCTTAGAAGAAAACGCTTAATAATCTATGATTCTATCATAAAAAAAAGACAGCTTCGCGTATTTAGCGCAGAGCTGCCTCCATTGAAGTTTGAGCGGAAAACGAGACTCGAACTCGCGACCCCAACCTTGGCAAGGTTGTGCTCTACCAACTGAGCTATTTCCGCAAACAAGTGAAGAGGAGGAGACTCGAACTCCCACGTCACAATTGACACTACCCCCTCAAAGTAGCGCGTCTACCAATTCCGCCACCTCTCCATTGATGCTTCAGATTAAATTATTAGCCTACACTCTTTAGAGTGCCCAGAACAGGACTCGAACCTGCACATCATTGCTGACACTAGTACCTGAAACTAGCGCGTCTACCATTCCGCCACCTGGGCTAATAATTCATCATGTCGAGCGGAAAACGAGACTCGAACTCGCGACCCCAACCTTGGCAAGGTTGTGCTCTACCAACTGAGCTATTTCCGCTTAATTACTGTTTCCAGCAGCATTTCCTCTCAAATGCGGTGCAAAGATACGACTTTATTTTTACACTCCAAATTTTTTCGCCATTTTTTTACAAAAATGCAACTTTATTGCAGCATTCTGCCTTTTCAACGCACTTTCTCACCCAATTCTGACCTCTTTCACCCCTGTTTTACCATACCTACACACCTCCCTCCTACTCTTCATTATTTAATAGATTACTATTGATTTTTCTACCTCTCTGCCGTTTTGTATGTACCCTTCTTTAATGCTACCCTACCCCTCTTCGCTGTTAATGTTAAACAGCAATCGGCTCTATTTAATAAAAATACATTAAAAACAAAACCTTGCTTTTTCCATCAGTCTGCCATTGTTGAGCAACAGAACGGGCTATCTCCAAAAATGACTCCGCGATTGTTGAAATTAGTTCCGCGATTGTTGAAATTAGTTCCGAGATTGTCGAAATTAGTTCCGAGCTAGTTTAATTTAGTTCCGAGCTAGTTTCAACAATTTTGGAACCACTGATAATCAGCGTTTTCAAAATTTCGAAGAAGACAAGCTCCGCGTACACGGAGTTCGTCTGAAATGAAAGTAGGTGCAAGTATTCGTTTTTTACCTTTATTGTGTTATTTGTTAAAAGCGACATATGCGTAGCAAACCGCGAAACAAATTCCACACACCAAGTGTGATTTGTAAGATTACGCTTCGAGATGTAGATTAGAGCGTGCGTCACAAAAAAAGTGGTTAACATTACGAATAACCGTTGCCCAAACAATTCGTCACAGCACCCTTTTTTATACACAATAGTGCAGCTTTTTGTTTCATCCACCTCTGCAAAAGCACTCTTAATCATTCATCTATCTAAAAATTACATGGCTTTTAGTTGCTAATCATTTTAGTTTGCTTAATTTTGTACGTGCCGACATTGGTTTTTAACAACAAACCAACCCAAGAATACGGAGCAAATTGCTATAGCGTGATCTTCGGCTTACAGTAATACAGCCCCTATGAAACGAAAAATTCTTTACCTAATAAATCCCATTTCAGGAACACAACGTAAACACGGCATTGCCAAACTTGCAACTGAATTAACCGACCGCAATAAATATGATGTTGAAATCATCAATACTGAATATGCGGGTCATGCCACACTTTTAGCCCAAGAGGCTGTAAAACGTGGCATTGACATCGTTGTGGCTGTTGGCGGAGACGGCACAGTCAATGAAGTAGGCCGTGCTTTGGTGCACACGCCTACTGCACTTGCCATTATTCCCTGCGGATCCGGAAACGGTTTGGCACGCCATTTACACATTCCACTTTCTCCACACAAAGCCATTGACATTATCAATCACGGAATTGTTCACTCGCTCGATTACGGCACCATCAACGATCGGCCCTTCTTTTGCACCTGCGGCGTTGGGTTCGATGCCTTCATCAGCGAAAAATTTGCGACAGCCGGCAAACGGGGACCTCTCACTTACATTGAAAACACTTTGAAGTCGGGATTGAAGTATAAGCCCCAAACTTATACGCTCGAAAATGAAAACGGCACAGAAAGTTGCCAGGCATTCCTCATTGCCTGCGCTAACGCCTCGCAATACGGCAATGATGCGTTCATTGCCCCGGGTGCCAGCATGAAGGATGGGCTACTCGATGTTGTTGTGATGAAACCCTTCAACACCATTGAGGCTCCACAAGTTGCCCTGCAACTGTTCACACGCAAACTTGCCGGAAGCAACCATGTTCATACCTACAAAGCGCAAAAACTCATTATCAGAAGAGAATCGGAAGGTGTGGCACACTACGATGGCGACCCGTTTTGGACAGGGAAAACCATTGAAGTAAGCATACAGCATCAGTCGTTCAATGTGGTAGTCAACCCTTTTCAAGACGAGGACACCCTCCCGCCAACATCCAATCTTTTACAGCTGATACCCGAATTCTTTAAAGAATGGAAAGCCATGCCCGAGGATTTAATAAACAGAACTGGCGAGGATTTGCGAAGACTGAACCGCAACTTGATTGAAAAAATCAAGAGAAATAAATAGACCATGGAATTTAGTAGAACCTACCACAACCTATATTTTGAAGGTATCTACTTACTATTGTATATATACAGGAGGCTGCGCCGTAATTAGGATTTACGGCGCAGCCTCTTTTTGAATGCAACTCTTTGTGAAAAAGCAACACACTTATTCTTCGATTAAAGCTCCGGCCTTTAATAAAGCATGCCACAAGTTTTGTCGGTAATCCGGATTGACCAAAGCCATTTGCTCCGTTACTTTCTGTATTTCTGTTCGATTCGAAACTTTGTCAAACGGACATACCTTCTTAACCGGCATATATTGCTTCAAATCTGCCCACTCTCTGAGTTCGCTTTCAGCAATCCTTGCCAATGGCCGAATAATGGTCAAAGGAAACTTGCGCATACTGATTCTGACAGGCATTGTCGAAAACGAACCATTGAAAGTAAGGTTCATGAGCGCAGTATTCAATATATCGTCCTGATGATGTCCAAGTGCAATTTTTGTACAACCCAAGTTTTGCGCCACAGAAAACAACGTTTTGCGTCGGTTCCACGAACACAGAAAGCATGGTGTTCGTTTTTCATTTCTGTCTGCTTCAAAACCCGTTTCAACCACATGAAACGGCACACCCCATGCTGCAGCCTTTTGCTCCAAATAGGATGTATCGCTTTCATACTGAATATTGCTCATACGCACATGCACTGCCTCAAGTGAAAAGTAGCCATTGCTGCGTTTCATCCGCTCTCCCATCAAATCAAGCAAAGCCAATGAATCCTTTCCTCCCGACAAACCTATCAATATGCGGTCTTCCGGCTCAATCAAACCAAAATCCTTGACAGCTTCACCCACCAGACGCTGCAACCGCTTGTGCAGTAAATAATCGCGTTGTAATTTAGGTGCTGTATTTTCTGAAGTCTGCATCATTTCATAAACACAAAATAAACAGCTGCCACCAGACAGAGGAAGGCAGCCACATGATTCCAGTGAAAACTTTCGCCTTTAAACATCAAGGTGGCAATTACCGTGAACACGATGAGCGAAACCACTTCCTGAATAACCTTCAGCTGTATCAAATTGAAGGGACCGCCATTATCAATAATGCCCAAACGGTTGGCGGGAACCTGACACATATATTCAAAAAGCGCGATGCCCCATGAAAACAGAATGACAAGCAACAACGGCCAGTCTTTGCTTATTCCGGTTTGTTGCAGTTTCAAATGGCCATACCAGGCAAAAGTCATAAACACATTGGAACATACCAATAATAATACGGAGTAAAATCCTTGCATCTGTTTTTAGTTAGTTAAGCTGTTTAAAGTTAAGAATAAATCATTGAGCAGTTCACACCGCCAGCAATTCGTTTTAAAAGGGGCAAAAGCGTTTTTATCCGCTTTTACCCCTTATTATTTCTACAATTTCAAGCCAGAGAATTCAAACGAATTCCTGACCTAAAAAGTCACATACCTCAGTTACGGCTACTTTTTAGCCTTGAGCATATCGTCCATTTCCTGAGCAGCGTGTTTACCATCGCCCATAGCCAAGATTACCGTAGCACCGCCACGAACGATATCGCCACCTGCATACAATGCCGGAATTGAAGACTGCAAATGTTCATCCACAGCGATTGTACCCTTCTTGCCTAAATCTAAGCCTTTTACAGAATTGGGCAAAATCGGGTTGGGCGAAACGCCAATACTTACAATAACCAAGTCTACATCCATTGTAACTGTTGCTCCTTCAATGGGTACAGGGCGACGACGTCCGCTGGCATCAGGTTCGCCCAGTTCCATTTGCTGCAGAACAACCTTGCTCACATGGCCCTTTTCGTCAGCCTCGTATCTCAGCGGATTATGCAGGGTAAGGAATTTCACGCCCTCTTGTTTAGCATGATGCACTTCCTCTACACGTGCCGGCATTTCTTCTTCCGAACGTCTGTAAATAATCGTAGCAGTTTCGGCACCCAATCGCAAAGCCGTACGAACTGAGTCCATGGCAGTGTTACCACCACCGACCACAGCCACATGTTTGGCAAAAGGAACCGGCGTATCGCTTTCGGGGTTCGAAGCATCCATCAGGTTCACACGTGTCAGGTACTCATTACTTGACATCACACCCGTTGCATTTTCACCCGGAATGCCCATAAAGTTAGGCAAACCGGCTCCTGAGCCTACGAACACACCGGCAAAACCCTGCTTTTGGAACAAATCCTCAACGCTTTCTGTTTTACCAATGATACAATCCTTTACAAATTCGACACCAGCTGCACGCAAGTTGTTGATTTCGAAATCAACAATTTCATTAGGCAAACGGAACTCGGGAATACCATATTTCAGCACACCGCCAATTTCGTGCAAGGCTTCGAACACTGTGACTGCATAGCCGCGTTTCGTCATTTCGCCTGCAAAAGAAAGACCGGCAGGGCCACTACCAACTACGGCAATTTTTTGCTTGTTTTCCGAAGTTTCTGTATGATGTGCCACAGCAGCATCGCCCTTAGCCGTAAGTTGCTGACGTTCGTAGTCGGCTGCGAAACGCTCCAGATAACCGATGGCCACGGGCTTTGAATTCATTTTGTGATGGATACAACGGCTTTCGCACTGTTTTTCCTGAGGACAAACACGTCCGCACACAGCCGGCAATGCACTGGTTTCCTTGAGCGTATGTGCAGCCTGCATGAATTCGCCCTTTTCTATATGTTTGATGAATCGGGGAATATCAATTCCGACCGGACAACCTTCGACACAGCCGGGGTTGGCACAGTCTAAACAGCGATGTGCCTCACGTTGCGCCATTTCGGCAGTGAGTCCTTGGTTAACTTCTTCTTTCAATTTACGCGCACGGTACTGCGGTTCGAGTTCCGGCATTTGGCAACGCTCAATGGCCAGACGTTCCTTAGGCTTCATGCTGCTTCTCAGCTCTTTGCGCCAGGCTGCATCGCGACTCTTGTCATCGTCCTCGGCAACAGCCATGCATTCACAATCTGCTGAATCGCAAGGTTCATTTTCAACCTTTCCATTGCATTCGCCGTGGTTCGTACACTCTGGCACTTCAAGCAATTCGGGATGCTTTTTCACTTCCTCGTCGGCTGCCACTTCTTCGGGCTTGAAAGCCGCCATACGCTTCAGCATCTCGTCGAAATCTACCTGGTGTCCATCGAACTCCGGTCCGTCAACGCAAACGAACTTCGTCTGTCCGCCTACAGTAATACGGCAAGCACCGCACATACCCGTTCCGTCGACCATGATGGTGTTCAGCGAAACGTCTGTCGGAATTTCATACTTCTTCGTAAGCAAGCAAACGAACTTCATCATGATAGCCGGACCAATGGCAAAGCATTTATCCACCTTTTCGCGCTGAATAACACTTTCAATGCCTTCGGTAACCAAACCCTTCTGTCCGTAGCTTCCGTCGTCGGTCATGATAATAACCTCGTCGCTCGAAGCACGCATTTCTTCTTCAAGAATAATCAAATCCTTTGTTCTGCCCGCCAACACGGTAATCACTCTGTTACCGGTTGCCTTCAAAGCCTGAACAATGGGCAACATCGGAGCCACACCTACACCACCACCGGCACAAACTACTGTACCGAAGTTTTCGATATGTGTAGCCTTTCCCAACGGACCTACCACGTCCGAAATGTAATCGCCCACTTCTAAATGACACAATTTGGTTGACGAAACGCCCACCTTTTGCACCACAAGCGAAATGGTTCCTTCTTTCGGGTCGGCCTCAGCAATGGTAAGAGGCATACGTTCACCGTGTTCACCAACGCGCACAATCACAAAATGGCCTGCCTTGCGCGAACGGGCTATTAAAGGCGCTTCAACAACCAGGCGGAACACCCGCTCTGAAAATTGGTCTTTACGGATTATCTTATTCATGATTCTGTAGAAATAAGGATTGTTATTTTGATTTGAGTCATCAACGTTCTCACAAATCTGCATCCCAATTTGGTGACAGCGTGAGTTCGCACAAGCAAAGATAATGGAAACTGAATGCAACGCAAAAAAAAACCACAAATATTACACAGAAAACAAAAAAAAATGTCGTACGCTGGTCTATGTTCCCTTTACCCTAAAAAAACGAACTCGCTGTTAAGCACAGGATGCTCAACAGCGAGTTCTCATTAGGTCGTTTTGGTCTGTTCAAATACTCGACAAAAAAGGATCGAGTGTAGCAAGCAAATCGGGCTTGCTCATCATGCCGCTTTGTCGCCAAAGCATTTCGCCATTTCTGAAAAGCAGCAGCGTCGGTACTGACTGAATGCGGTATTCCTCGGCCACAGCTTGATACCGGTCGATATCAATCTTGATAATGCGAATCTTATCGCCCAAGGTCTTTTTTACTTCTTCAAGCACGGGGTGCATGGCACGGCATGGCTGACACCAAGTGGCATAAAAATCAACAAGCACGGGGGTATTTCCGGCTATCACATCTTTGAATTTTTCCATTGTTCTCAATATTTATATGTTTTGAGTGAACCTTCAAGAAAGGGTCTTTATTACTCAATATATACACTGCAAAAGATGTGCCAAATGCGGTTATTCAATAACAGTAGCAGAAAGGTGTGTAGTATGCTGTTTGCCAATTCATTAAAGCAGACTCCAGCTTACGGTTAAACCCGCCATGACGATGCTTACCATACTCATCAACTTTATCAGAATATTCAAACTCGGTCCGGCGGTGTCCTTAAATGGATCGCCAACGGTATCGCCCACTACGGTAGCTTTGTGAACTTCTGAGCCCTTACCGCCGAAGTTACCCTCTTCAACGTATTTTTTGGCATTGTCCCATGCGCCGCCGACATTGGCCATGAACACTGCAAGTACAAAGCCCGTGCTCAGTCTGCCAATAAGCAAACCCGACACACCGCCTACACGAAAATCAAACCTGTCACCCCTTATACCATAAAGTCCCATCGAAAAAAACAATGCAACGACCCTTATATTGTTGTCGAAGATAAGACATTGCTCCTTTGCGTACGGCATCTGCAATATACACCATCCGAGGAGTTCCTTCAGAGGTTTTCTTTAACTGTGCGTAGAAATACCACGCAAACAGCAGTGCCAAAACTGAGGCAAACGGCACTAACCCAAATAGTACATTTGCATTTTCCATAGTATCAATATTTTAATTACACGAAAAATGAATTTCAAGGTGAATGCAAAAACGATGCTTTCATGTGCAACATCTGCTCGATGACAAATGTAGAACTTATATTTCACTCTTGCCACTTTTGTAGAAAAAACGCCTGTAATTTGTACTTTTCGAACAAATTACAAGCGTTTACTATCAATTAGCGTCATCAGTCAAAAAATGCAACATGGCCTTCATTGCTGTATGACGCACTGCCACATCCTTAATACATTCAAAAGGGAAACCCATGGAAATCACGCGGTAGTTACGGCCTTTGTAAGCTACCCCGGCTCCTTGTCCTCCATTATATGCAAATGCGCTGAATGCTTGCTTCGAAGCCGGAAGCAGGGCATCGGGCGATGAGGCTCCGTAATGTTCCGGAGTGGACTGACGGTAAATATCAAAGCGCATGTTCAGTCCTGTTACCTGCGCACTCGGGTCGGCTTTGGCTGTACCATCGTATTTAAACTTCAACACTTCCTCGATGAATTGGCGTTCAGCTTGGTCGTGCGCGTTGTCTGAGCCTATAAAACTGCCACTCACCAGCAATGCACCGCCATTATTCAAATAACGGGATATTTTTTCGCGAATCTGCGGTGAAAACGTAGGATAGGACCTGAAATTATAGGGACGGCGAACCTGCAAACCGGCTATGTAGTCAATCACATCATAATTATTGGTTGAAAATCCCGGTGTAGCAAAGGCATCACTGCCCACCGACGAATAGGAATATTCGCCTCCGGATGCTGCAATGGAAAGTCCATGAGCGCAAGGATAATTGAATGTATTTCCTGCTATGTTTTTACCAATCAGTTCCTGACCTGAATAACCGAGCGACACCTCTCCTTCAAGTCCGGCAGCCGATGGAATAAAATTGCGCTGTCTGCCCGAAAATGCGGTTGTCGACATATAAGGCACACCCATATCCTTTTGCAAATCAAAACCCAATGAGTCGGGAGTTTCGACCCATGCCGGACCGCTCAAACGGTTAAATCCGTTGACTATCAGCACATGTTTCTTTGCGGTTGGCGAATAGTAGGCCGACAAAGTTTCTGAGGGAAAGCTCTCACCACCGGCATTCACGGCGGTTACCTTGAAGGCATATACTTTGTTCGGACTAATGGTTACATCACAGGCTGTGACATTGCCCACCGAGGTGCCATTGTCAAAATCGTCATTGCCCGTTTTTGTATAAACAATGTACTCCATCGGTTCGGCGGTGGGTTCCAAAGCATCGGTGCGAGGCTTCCAGCTTAGGCGCACTTTTTTTCCGTCGGCCGAAAGTTGAGCAGCAAAATGGTGTACCGGCAATGGTTGCACGGTGTAGGTTTTGATGCCGTGTTCAAAATTCACGAACTGCAAAATGGTTTTATACACAGAACGGGCCAGGGTGAACTTAAACACCGGGTCGTGCCCATACTTCATGTCTGTGAAATTCTGGTGCGAAAACATTTCGAGTATAGCTGAGGGTACAGCTGGCATACGTGTTTCGGCATAATTTCTGTCCCAGTTTTCGCGACGTACCCATTGGGTTTGGAAAACAGCCGATAAATCGGCTGTGAGATTGTTAATCAACTGCGAGGAAAAGTCGAGCGATGCGCGCCGCGACAATCCTGAGCCATAAAAAGCATTGCCTTCGGCATCTTGGGTTGTACAGATGCTCAACGAACCGAAAATGCTGTGGTCTGAATGGAAACCGGCATCGCTATGCAGCGCCAATGCCAATTCAAAGGGTATGCGCATTCCGGGCTTATTCGGTACATACACACTGCCACCGGCCAAGTAATTCAGCATGTTGCTGCGCACGCGCAAATCGTCGGCATAATCGTTCATTCCGACGGAGGTGTTGAACAGGGTGTCGGGAAGGCCTGCCCATTGGGCATAGTAGCGGGCTGCCTCAAGGTAACGCGGAACACCCGATGTACCCGAATGTTCGCGCACGGTCTGTGCCATACCTCCACCAAAGCGTACACCGTCGGCTGTTACTACACCGCGATAGTTGCTATGATTAGTCAGCACCACACGTCCTTGGGTTGAACTGCCGGCTTCAAATTCGAATGTACCCAAATACAGCCAAGTACTTCCCCCCATTTGCTGATTAACGGTGAATGAGGTGCGTCCCCCTTTGTGAAACACGGTGTAATGAGCATCGGGCACACTGTTCGGACGCGAAGCATAACTTACATAAACGGCATAACGTCCTGATTGCGGAATGTTAGGGGTCCAGGTGGCAGTGGCAAGCCGCGAACGGCGAGAAGTGGTTTGCACCATGCGATACGTTCCGCTACGAAAAGGCATCACCGAATCGGCCAACAAGTGGGTTGGGGGCAAGAAACCGACAGAATCGGCTGACGCCGTCCACGTTGCTCCGGATTGCGACACTTCGACATACTGTCCCATACGCTGTGGCATGTCGTTGTCGACCACTGCTTCGTTTGTCTGATAATCGCGCTCGCGCGGACTGCAAACTATGGCTCCGGCATTTTCGAGCATCGGCATCAGAAATGGATACACAATGGATTGAGTAAGCAGGTCTTCAGTGGTTGCAAAAAGGTAAGGACGCTGCCATTTCCACACATCGCCTGCAAAGTAACGACCATGACTGGCCCATATAAATAGATGTCGGTGTTGAAGTCCGTTGGTGATGCGATAAGGCTTCGACATATTTTGTACCCAAGGTGTACCATTGTAGCGTATATCGCCCCAAAGTCGCGAAGCATCTCCGATGTCGGTGCGTAAGATATTGGGCACAAGTTCTTCAATGGATATGCCTTTTTTATTGACCACAGTAATGCGATAGGCATTATAGGGTGCGGGCAACACGCGCTGTAACTCCGCATAAATTTGCTTTACTTTTTCGGGAGTAAATGATTGTGAGCAAAAGGCCTCGTTGGCATAGATGCGTATTTCGTGTAATGAAATTTCGGTTCTTAAAGAATCGATACCTATGGCTGAAGCCGGCGCGTAACCTTTCGTTTGATATTGTCTAAAGTATTTTCGGACTGAAGCATCTGGCTCTACGGTTTGTGCCCCACCTTGCAGTCCGAAAACTGCAAAGAGCAGGCACGTCATTATTTTTTTCACCATTGTGCTATTCTTTTTTGATTTTAGGCAAAGTTACTACAATATTTGAACGCTGCATGCCCTGATGCGTATTTTTAAAATAAACACGGGGTATGCCTTAAACACGTGTTTTAGAACAAGTTCTTATCGCTTTTCAGTAATTTGTTTTGTATATTCATAGAAAACGACTTTATTTGCATATCGAATAGAAATAAATACTCAACGATTTTAAACATGATTGTAGTGAACCTTGACGTCATGATGGCTCGCCGAAAAATGTCATTGGGCGAACTGCCTGATTAAGTTGGCATTACGCCGGTCAATCTCTCAATATTGAAAACCGGTAAGGCAAAAGCCATCCGTTTTTCAACTTTGGAAGCAATCTGTCGGATATTGGATTGCCAACCGGGAGATATTTTGGAGTATCGAGAAGTGAAAGGAACAAACAATTAAAAGGGATACGACATGAAAAGAATTGCAACTTTAATGACGCTATTTTGCATCGTGGTTCTGAGCACCAAGGCTCAGTTGCTATGGAAAGTTTCCGGTAAAGATTTGCCCAAGGCTTCATACATTTTAGGCACTCATCATTTGGCTCCTCTGTCTATATTAGATAGTATCGCAGGGTTTAAGCAAGCCATGAACGATGTGGAGCAGGTGTGTGGCGAAATTGTAATGGCCGAAATGCAAGCGCCTGCTACTATCCAGAAAATTCAGCAAACTGTGATTATGCCGGGTGATACCACCCTGCGCACGCTTTACACAGCTGCACAATACGATACTCTGTCCGTTAAAATAAAAAAACTGATTGGGGTGGACTTAATAGATTTGATGAATATGGTGAAACCATCCTTTATCACTACCCAACTGAGTGTGGTGATTGCGATAAAAGCCATCCCAGGATTCAATCCCAAACAGCAACTGGACGGTTGGTTCCAGACCGAAGCTCAAAAACAAGGAAAGAAGGTTACGGCCTTAGAAACTATTGACTCCCAGATAAACATGTTGTTTGATTCACAAAGTCTGCAACGTCAAGCAGAACAGTTGCTTGCTACCGTTAATCATTTGGAGGATATGGAGCAGCAGGCCCGTAAAATGACTGAAGCTTACATGGCCCAGGATTTGAAAAAACTGGAGGCTGCGATGAACAAGAAATTTGGTACAGCTGTGGATGCTTTACCGGAAGAAGAGGATGCTTTGATTTACAACCGCAACAGAAAATGGGCCGAAAGCATGCCAAACATCATGAATAGCCAACCTACACTTTTCGCCGTAGGTTGCGGTCATTTGATGGGTAAAAGAGGTATCTTGAATCTTCTCAAACGACAAGGCTATTCAGTAACTCCTGTGAAATAATGATTGGAGGCTGGTGTGACATAAATATACCTTGAATGCCTACTTTATGTAAACTGAGGGCTGATTTCAACAAATGGAATCAGCCCTTTTTCTATATAAAAACGCTAACGATTTACACCTTCGAAGACATAAGGCATAAATCATTAGCGTCGACAATCGTAAAAAGTAACGGTTTACAAAGATATTGCTCGCAAACCTGCTAAATAACAGTGGTACTACGCATCATTTCGCGCGTACTGCGTAAAGGCTTTTCCTTTACCTTAAATGTAAAAGGTTCAGATGCTGCTTCTACTTTGTGCATCCGATACTCAGGCCGAGCTCCCATCATTTGATCAAAGATATCGGGCATGCTGATGATTTCCTGAACATCGGCCTTAAATTTGAGCGAAGGCAGACTATAACTTCCCGAAGAGCCAGGAGCCACTACGTACTGTTCCCAAACCAGGGTATAAAACAAGCGGTTACCTTCGCGCACCCGTCCGGCCGTTTCGTCACGACGGATATGAAGAGGGCGCACTGAGCATTTATCACCCTTTACCTTAAACTTGCCGGAACATTCGGCTTGGGCTATGGGATGTACGGAGTAAAGCACTACAGAAACGAGCATGCTGTCGCCAGCAAACAGTGTTTCACGATCGGGCAAAACACGCACGAAAAAGTCAGCTTGACGTTCAGCATGTATCTGCACACAGCAGAGCAGTAAAAAACACAGCGATAACAAACGATTCATGAGCTACTTTTAGGATAAGATGGTTTTGTCGTCCTCGCTGGGTAATTCCAAATCGTTAAGCCATGCGGCAAAACTTGCATCCGAAGGCATACGCCAGTCACCACGGGGGCTCAAAGAGCATGTGCCTACTTTGGGGCCGTCGGGCAGACACGAACGCTTGAACTGCTGCGTAAAGAAACGGCGGAAGAAGGTTTGCAACCACTTACGTATTACATCTTCAGGATAGAAGGTTCCATTACCGTTACCATCAAAAGCACGCTGAGCCAAATACATGATTTTTTGCGGACGGAAACCATAACGAAGCGTATAATAAAGGAAAAAGTCGTGCAATTCGTAGGGACCAACCAAATCCTCGGTTACTTGCTTGATTTCACCATTATCGTCGGCGGGAATCAATTCGGGACTAATCGGAGTGTCGATAATATCAAGCAGAGTAACCCGACTGGCCTCATCGGCCATGTTTTCGGCAGCCCAACGCACCAAGTGCTTCACCATTGTTTTAGGAATAGAGGCATTCACACCGTACATGCTCATGTGGTCGCCATTGTAAGTAGCCCATCCTAAGGCCAGTTCGCTCAAGTCGCCTGTACCCACCACGAAACCGCCCATTTGGCCGGCCACGTCCATCAATATTTGTGTACGCTCACGGGCTTGTGAGTTTTCGTAAGTAAGGTCGTGCACTTGAATGTCGTGTCCCAAATCCTTGAAATGCTGCTTCACGGCATCGACAATGCTGATTTCGCGAATGGTTACACCCAACTGTTTCATCAGATTGAGCGCATTGGTATAAGTTCGGTCGGTGGTACCGAATCCCGGCATGGTTACGCCAATGATACCTCGGCGGTCGCGTTGCAGACAGTCGAAAGCATGAACGGCTACCAACAGTGCCAGCGTAGAATCAAGTCCACCACTGATACCTACAACTACAGTGCGGGCATTGGTGTGTTCAATGCGTCGAGCCAGTGCCGAACTCTGCATACAGATTATCTCTTCGTAGCGTTCGTCGGCTCGGCTTCCTTTGGGTTCAAAGGGGTGAGCATCAATCGGGCGGGTTAAACTGAACGGCACATTGGTGGTAAAAGGCTCAAGTTCTATTTCGCGCATGCTGCTTATGTGCTCCACGCTGTGTGCAGCTGCAAAACTGGTATTCATGCGTCGTTCAGCACGCAAACGCTCTACGTCGATTTCGCCGTAAACAATTTGCTCCTGCATCGAGAAACGCTTGCCTTCGGCCAAGATGTGTCCGTTTTCGCTGATATAGGCACGTCCGCCAAACACGAGATCCTGCGTACTTTCGCCATATCCGCAACTGGCATAAACGTAACCGCAGAGCAAACGAGCACTTTGATTGGCAATCAGGCTGCGCAGATAATCGGCCTTGCCAATAAGGTCGTTGCTGGCACTGAGGTTAAACACAATGTCGGCACCGGCCAAAGCCAAATGATTGCTGGGGGGAACGGGCGACCATATATCCTCGCATATTTCAATGCCAAAGGTACAATGGGTGGTGGTAAAAAGCAGATTTTTACTCAGAGGGATGGTTTGCCCGCAGAAACGCACTTCGGCATTTTCAGGAAGCAGATTGGCCGATGCAAACCAACGCTGTTCGTAAAACTCTTTATAATTAGGAATATACGTTTTGGGAACAAGTCCATAAATTTTGCCGCGCTGAATAACAGCAGCACAATTAAAAAGCATGGAACCATAAGCGATTGGCACACCCACGAGTGTCGTGATATTAAGGTTCATGCTAAACTCCATGAGTTTGAGCAACGATGCTTCGGCTTGATCAAGCAATAATTGCTGCTGAAATAAATCCTGACAGGTATAAGCCGTTATGGAAAGTTCAGGCAAACAAATAATTTCAGCACCCTGACCATCGGCCGTGGCTATCATGCTTTCAATATGCTGAATATTAAAAGTGCAATCTGCCACTCTGACTGCGGGAACACCCGCTGCTACTTTGATAAATCCGTTTTGCATGAGAACGATAGAGGTTACGAAAGTGAAATGACTTGACTGAAAGTTTCCATTCTGTTTACAAACAAAACCATCAGCTGCACACACTCCCGATTGACTTACATTGAGAATGCGATGAGGTTGTTCGTTTTCATCAGCAATCGAGTAAACGCAAAAATGGCTGTACCAGTGATGTGATGAAACTCCGAGCGAAATAAAGATTTGAGGGTTAACCTGCCTCTGTAATCCGACCCTACGCAAGCGCATATCGGCACGCCATTAACAAGCTAACTGATCTCGGTTTTCAAGTAATTATTGATGAGTATCCCAATCTAACCGGTACAGCCTTAAATGATGTTGCAAATATACAGACAACAATAATTTGAACAAAGAAAATCGTAATTTTTTTTTCACGAGAATACACTTTACACCAATTTTTGCCAAATCAATATGTAAAATCCAATTTTTATTCCTACTTTTACCGAATAATGGGCTTTTATCTGTTTGGCGCCTCACACCGGCTGAATACACCGAAAACGGACAAAGACGCTGTTTGCCCCATTTAGTTTTCTTCTTAATTTAACACCATGAAAATCTTACATTTTGAACTTCCATACCAAACGAACCAAGGCGAGCATATCGAATTATGCTATGCCATTGACCGCAACGATATAAAATATGCTTTGCTGCACGCCGACGACGGTATATGCTGGAAAACCACTATACATACCGACGACTGCGCGCAGCATATTCGTTATGCCTACCGCGTAACAGATTGTAATGGGAACGCGATAAGAAATGAACAGAATTGCTGGCGAATGTTCTACTTTAACCATCGGTCTGAAATTCTGTTTATCGACTCATGGGCTGACGATACCATCGACCCCGTATTTCTGCGCTCGGCATTCAGCCAATGTATTATGAAGCCGCGGGGAGCCGACGAATTATATTTGGAGCATCTGTCTGCACCTTGTCTGCTGCTTGTACATGCTCTGCCTCCATCGGGCAATTATAAATGGGCCGTGGTGGGCAATACGCCCGAATGGGGTAATTGGGACCCGCGCAAAGCTCGCTTGCTGCAACGAAGCGGCACGTACGAATGGTCGGTGAAACTGAACCGTACTGACTTCAAAAGTGGCATTGAATACAAATACATACTCGTCGACCCCCAGGAACCGAAGCATGTCATTTGGGAAAAAGGTAACAACCGCTCGCTGCGTTCGCACGATTTACCAACTTCAACTTCGATCATACGGCAGGATGAAAAGCCCAATATCGAACAACCCCTTTGGAAAGGAGTGGGCTGCGTAATCCCCGTGTTTTCACTTAAAAGTCAGGGCAGCTTCGGCATCGGCGACTTTGGCGACCTACGCTTGTTTGTGCGCTGGGCTGCACAAACTGCTCTGAACGCCGTGCAACTACTGCCCATCAACGACACGACACATAGCGGCACATGGCGCGATTCTTACCCGTATAATGGTATTTCGGTATTTGCTCTGCACCCCATTTACCTCGATGCACGCGAATGGAAACATACGCAGGCTTTCAAGCGTTTTGCGCCACTGGCCAAACCCCTGAACGAACTGCCGGCCGTGGATTATGAGGCTGCATTCAAACTGAAAACGGACTTCACAAAAGCGCTATTCGAAGAAATCGGGTCGGCAGTCATAAAAACAGCCGACTTCAAGATTTTCAAAACGGACAATGAACATTGGTTAAACGATTACGCGCGTTTTTGTGCGTATCGCGACTATTTCCACACATCAAATTTCCGTGAATGGCCTCTTAAAAAGGAGGGTGAACGCGCCGTTGATGCTCCCGAACTGGATGCTGAAATAACTTATTACAAGTTTGTACAATTCTTGCTCCACCGACAGTTGCAGGCTGTTCACAACGAGGCACAGAATCTGGGTGTCATACTCAAAGGCGACATCCCCATCGGCATTTGCCCCAACAGTGTGGCAGCATGGGTCGACAGCCACTTGTTCCACTTTGACGGACAGGCTGGTGCTCCTCCCGACGACTTTGCCGTACAGGGACAGAATTGGGGATTCCCAACCTATAATTGGGAGGCTATGGCCCTTGACGGGTATGCCTGGTGGCGACGCAGATTTGAGCACATGAAAAACTACTTCGATGCTTACCGCATTGATCATGTGCTGGGCTTTTTCAGAATATGGGAAATACCTTCTGAACATATCTACGGCATTTTGGGACGTTTCCGCCCAGCCCTACCCTTTACAAAGAGCGAGGTTGCGCAATTCGGATTCAGCCTTGACCCCGAAACATACGCCACACCGCATTTCAGTGCCGCCTACATTGATGCAGACCTGAAACTGACTACGGATTTCAAGGAAAAATATCTGGAACAGACTGACAATGTATATAGGCTCAAACATCCCTATAACTATCAGCGAAAGATAAATGAACTGGTCAGCAACGAAAAGGAACGCGATTTGCTGCTGCAACTGAGTACTGAAGTATTGTTTATTGCCGACCCCGAAAAGCCGCAACATTATCATCCGCGCATTGCAGCACAGCACACGCGGGTATTTGCTGCATTGAGCGATTCGGACAAGCATGCCTTCAACAAACTGCACGACAACTTCTTCTACGAAAGACATAACCAGTTCTGGGCAGATGAGGCTTTGAAAAAAATACCGCCCATCACGCAATGCCGCGACACGGCGCAACCTGCCATCCACCTGCACCCTCTGACGGACGAAGGTATGCTACCCTGCGCCGAGGATTTGGGCATGGTGCCTGCTTCGGTTAAAGGGGTGTTGGAACGTTTGCGCATTTTGTCACTCGAAATACAGCGTATGCCTAAAACGTACGGAGTGCGTTTCGACGATTTGCGTCGCAACCCATACTTCAGCGTAGCAACCATTGCCACGCACGACATGGCGCCGCTACGCTTATGGTGGCTCGAAAACAGGGAACAAACGCAGACCTTCTGGCACGATGTCTTGCATCATGGGGGCGAAGCACCTGACGAGGCTTCGCCCGAGATTTGCGAAGATGTAGTAACGCGTCATATCCAGAGTCCGTCTATGCTTTGCTTGCTGTCGTTGCAGGACCTGCTCGCCATTTCGCCTTCCTTAAGAAGCCCACATCCCGAATGCGAGCAAATCAATGTGCCGGCCAATCCCAATCAATATTGGCGTTACCGTATGCACCTGAACATTGAAGAGCTGATTCAGGCTACCGCTTTCAACGATAAGCTGATTTCGATTATCGAAAGGGAAAGAAATACGGAATTGGCCCGTACATTCAAACAATAATACTCTCGCACACCGACTCGGTTTGATTTATTCGCAAGAATGATGCAAACCGAGTCGTTTTTATCCCACGCAGCACATGAATATGGGAAAAAAGGAATAACATAACGAAACAACGAAAACCGTTGTCCCTGCACAAATTGCTTTATCGAGCAACATTTCCCTTCGCAGGAAATGTTAAGCAACCATCCTCTTAAAAAGTAAAATATTATTAAATCCTTAACCCGATTTTCCGTCTGTTTTCAGCAGTTTGAGCCGCAGAGCAACCGCCTCTTCAAATTTTCTCCCCGATTGTCGGAATTAGTTCCGAGCTTGTTGAAATTAGTTCCGAGCTTGTTAGAATTTCTTCCGAGCTAGTTTCAACAATCGCGGAATTATTGATAATCAATGCTTTCAAGCGAGCCACTAAATCGGATTCAAACGTGCATGTTTCGCCTTGAAGTGAACGCAGAAGAAGGTCTCCAACTTTCACTTTTGTTTAGACAGTTGTTAAAACTGCCCTGCACGCAACAAGCATGGAATTTATTTTACACCAAACTGATTTTTCGTCAATGAATATCTGAAACGCTTAACTCTTCAGGCTATTCACCGACTTGGAAAGACATAAAGATAAATAGAGCTGTCTGAACCCCATGCACACCAACATGGTTTCGCCCACGCCATTTCTACATTTCCCTAAACCGCAGGGAATAAAATTAAGAAAATCAACGGGTTTCGTAGAAATATTTGTATATTTTCAATACCTACTTACTTTGCAAATTCTTTCATTTGCACTAACTTTGCATTCGCTTAGAATATTAGGGCTTTTCAGCGAACTGCACCTGACTTTCACAAAGCAAGAAATCTCATTTTTCCTCGGATAACAGGAAACTGCTTTAACGGGAAATAATGAACAATGCAAAAATTCATACCAGTTAGACAATAATATACTGAAATTATGATATTTACCGAACGCACCGGATTGAACCTCTATGAGGTAAACGAGGCTGTACTCAAAGAATGGGACAAGCAGGACTTGTTCCATAAAAGTATGAGCGAACGTGAAGGCTGTCCTTCCTTCGTATTTTTTGAAGGCCCTCCTTCAGCTAATGGACACCCGGGTATTCACCATGTGATGGCACGTACCATCAAGGACGTATTCTGCCGTTACAAAACCATGCAGGGTTTCCAGGTGAAACGTAAGGCCGGTTGGGATACCCACGGTCTGCCCGTTGAATTAGGCGTAGAAAAAGAACTCGGCATCACGAAAGAAGACATCGGTAAATCAATCTCTATTGAAGATTACAATGCCCGTTGCCGCCAAAACGTAATGATGTTTACCCAGGAATGGACAGACCTTAGCCACTTGATGGGCTATTGGGTTGACATGGAAAATCCTTACATCACTTACGAAAACTCGTATATCGAAACTTTGTGGTGGTTGCTCGGACAACTTTACAACAAGGGCTTGCTTTATAAGGGCTACACCATTCAGCCTTACTCTCCCGCAGCCGGCACCGGCCTCAGCTCGCACGAACTCAACCAGCCGGGATGCTACCGCGACGTTAAGGACACCACGGTTACTGCCCAGTTTGCCATTCTCGACCCGAAACCCGAAATGACAAAATGGGGTAAGCCTTATTTCTTGGCTTGGACTACAACTCCGTGGACCCTTCCTTCGAACACAGCACTCTGCGTCGGACCGAACATTGACTATGTGGCTGTTGAAACCTTCAACCCCTACAATGGCGAACCGATGACTGCCGTTGTTGCGCAGTCAAGACTTTCGGCTTACGTTAAACCCGAAGGCGAAAATGCAGATTTCGATGCATACAAACCGGGCGACAAGGTAATTCCTTACCGTGTAATTGGACAGTGGAAAGGTGCCGAACTCGTAGGCATGCACTATGCACAGCTTATGCCGTGGGTGAAACCTACCGAAAAGGTTGACGAAAATGCGGCTGCGTTCGTTAAAGAATATGCGGCAGCTCATGCCGACAAGTGCTTCTCAGCTGGATTCGACAACTTCGTTGAACTCGAAGAGTTGGCCTTCCGCGTAATCCCCGGCGATTATGTTACTACGGAAGATGGTACGGGTATCGTACACATTGCTCCGACTTTCGGTGCAGACGACGCCAAGGTTGCTAAAGATGCAGGCATTCCTTCATTGTTCTTGATTAACAAGGCTGGAGAAACGCGCCCGATGGTTGACCTTACGGGTAAATACTACCTGATTGACGAGTTGGACGAAAACTTCTGCAATGTATGCTTGAATAAGGAGGCTTATGCTCACCATGCTGGCGACTACGTTAAAAATGCGTATGACCCCAAATTCAACCAAAACGGCAAATACGATGACAAGGCTGCTGAAAAGGCTGAGGACCTGAACATCGTTATTTGCATGGAAATGAAGCAGGCTGGCGAGGCTTTCAAAATTGAAAAGCATGTCCATAACTACCCGCACTGCTGGCGTACTGACAAACCGGTACTCTACTACCCGCTCGACAGTTGGTTCATCCGCAGTTCTGCGCTGAAAGAACGCATGATGGAACTTAACAATTCTATCCTGTGGAAACCTTCATCAACCGGTACCGGACGTTTCGGCAAATGGCTTGAAAACCTGAACGACTGGAACTTGAGCCGTTCACGTTACTGGGGTACTCCCCTTCCCATTTGGCGAAATGCTGAAACGCGCGAAGAAATCTGCATCAGCTCTATCGAACAACTCTATCAGGAAATCGAAAAGAGCGTTGAGGCTGGAATTATGCAGTCGAACCCGCTGAAGGATAACGGTTTCGTTCCGGGTGACTACTCAACTGAAAACTATCACCGCATCGACCTTCACCGTCCGTACGTAGATAATATAGTATTGGTTTCACCGACTGGCAAACCCATGAAGCGCGAAACTGACTTGATTGACGTTTGGTTCGACTCAGGTGCTATGCCTTACGCACAGATTCACTATCCTTTCGAAAACAAAGAAGTTTTGGACAACCGCACGGTTTACCCTGCCGACTTCATTGCCGAAGGTGTTGACCAAACCCGTGGTTGGTTCTTTACGCTTCATGCCATTGCTACTATGGTATTCGACAGCGTAGCATTTAAAGCTGTAATCAGCAACGGCCTTGTACTCGACAAATTCGGAAATAAGATGTCGAAGCGTTTGGGCAATGCCATTGAACCCTTCGGTTGCATCAAGCAGTACGGCTCTGACCCCCTGCGTTGGTACATGATTACCAACTCTTCACCTTGGGACAACCTGAAGTTCGATGAGGAAGGTGTGCAGGAAGTTGCCCGTACCTTCTTCGGTAAACTTTACCAGACGTATTCTTTCTTTGCCATGTATGCCAACGTCGACAACTTCAACCCTGAAGCTGAACAGGTGGCTCTGGCAGAGCGTCCCGAAATTGACCGTTGGATTCTGTCAGAACTCAACACCTTGATTAAGGAAGTAAGTGCTGCTTACGAAGAATATGAACCTACCCGCGCCGGACGTATGATTCAGTCGTTCGTTATCGACAATCTTTCAAACTGGCACGTACGCTTGAGCCGCAAGCGCTTCTGGGGTGGCGAAATGAATACGGATAAACTCAGTGCCTATCAGACACTTTATACCTGCTTGGTAGAAGTGGCCAAACTGATGGCTCCGATTGCTCCTTTCTACGCAGACCGTCTGTATGGCGATTTGACCAAGGGCGTAACAGGTGCTGCCGAAAGCGTACACTTGGCAAAATTCCCCTGCGCAGACGAAAGTTTCATCGACAAGGATTTTGAACGCCGCATGGAACTTGCACAAAGAATCACTTCAATGGTTCTTTCATTGCGCAAGAAGGAACAGGTAATTGTTCGTCAACCGCTGCAACGCATTTCTGTACCCGTTACCGACGCACAACTTCGCGATGATCTTGAAAGCGTAAAACGCTTGATTCTTGACGAAGTTAATGTCAAGGAATTGTGCTTCGTTGATGCCAACATGCTCGAAAAGAAGGTGAAGTGTAACTTCCGAGTAATGGGCAAGAAGTTCGGCAAATTGATGAAAGCTGTCAACGCTGCAGTTACTGCCATGTCGCAGAACGAAATCAACACGCTTGACCAAGAAGGACAAATCACACTGCAAGTTGAAGGCAATCCGACAGTTATCGAACGTGCTGACGTAGAAATTATCAGCGAAGACATTCCCGGCTGGACGGTTGCCAACGAAGGCTCATTGACTGTTGCCCTTGACTTGACCATTACGCCTGAACTGCGTGCCGAAGGATTGGCTCGCGAAGTGGTAAAACGTATCCAAACCTTCCGTAAGGAAAGCGGATTCGAAATTACCGACCGCATTGCCATCACCGTTCCGGCTCAGTCGCCTCTGGCCGAAGCTGTTGAGACCTTCAAGGACTACATTGCTTCGCAGGTTTTGGCCGACAAGGTAACGCTGGCTGAAGAGATACCCACCAACGCTCAGGAATTCAACTTCGAAGAATTCAAGGTGTTGATGTTCATCGAAAAACAGTAATGATATTTTAAGCTTAAAGGTTTGCAAAGCCCTTGTTACAGGGCTTTGCAGACCCTTGGCTTATTTTCACGGAAACAACATTATTCATTTAAAACTAAATCATACCATGGCAGAAAAAACACGTTATACAGACGAAGAATTAGCTGAGTTCAAGCAGATTATTCTCGACAAACTCGAATTGGCTCGTCGCGACTATCAGCAGATGATGGACACGCTCACAAATCGTAGCGGCAACGATGTAGATGATACCATGCCTACTTACAAAGTATTGGAAGAAGGCTCAATGACGCAGACTAAGGAAGAACTTACAACGATGGCTGCACGCCAGCAAAAGTTTATCCAAGGTTTGCAAGCTGCACTCATCCGCATTGAAAATAAGACTTATGGTATCTGCCGCGTTACAGGCAAACTCATACCTAAGGAACGTTTACGCGCAGTACCCCACGCCACTTTGACCATTGAAGCCAAGCAAATGAAAGACCGCAAGGATTAAATGAATCAATATTATTCTATTTCCCCCATTTCGTGTTTTACAATGTATTTTGTGCACAGGAATGTGCATGAAATAATAGAATATCACCTCTTGTGAATTCATGTTTGAACCTCGAAATGGGGGAAATAGTATGTTTATTGTCTGATAAAGTTTTTGAGCAGATGATTCTGTTTCTGAATGAATAATACGGCCCTAATCTTCTTTAAAAATCGTCGGAAATTCAAGCGACACTTCAACTATCCACGACATTCTATGCGATTATCCTCACGTTCAATTATTGCCATACTGGTAATTCTTTTCGTCATCATCGTTGACCAACTCATCAAAATAGAAATAAAAACCACCTTTTCTCTCTACGAAAGTGTCAACGTCACGGAATGGTTTAAGCTATTATTCACTGAAAATCGCGGTATGGCTTTCGGCATGCAGTTTATCGGCACCATGATTTTAGCCATATTCCGCATTTTTGCCATTGCGTTTTTTGTCGTCGTACTCACCCGTTACATCAAGCGCAAGGCACCATACGGACTAATTATCTGCCTGGCATTAGTTATTTCGGGAGCAGCCGGAAATATCATAGACAACATGTTCTACGGGTTAATTTTCAGCGAAAGCCAGCCTTACGGTATGCCCGCCGAACTCGTTCCGTTCGGACAAGGTTATGGTTCTTTTTTATCAGGTAAAGTCGTTGATATGTTCTACTTTCCCTTATTCACCTGGCCGGAATGGATGCCTTTAGTAGGTGGTGATATATTCTTCGGAGCCATATTTAATTTTGCCGATGCAGCTATCAGTTGCGGAGCTGTGGCTTTAGCCTTATTTTATAGTAAAACTCTGATGTCAGAAGGGCTGCTTCCTTCTTCAAAATAAATTATTCAGCATAATGCTTCATCGTTTCATTCAGTTAGCCACTTTTTGGGCATCTATCGTATTCATTTACTCCTGTAAGCCCGGAGTTCCAGACGGTGTATTGTCTGAAAGCAAAATGGAGAAAGTACTTTATGACTATCATTTAGCACAAGGAATGGCTATGCAACATGCCCCCGATAGCATCAACTACTTTACACGCTACTATCAGCAGGCCGTCTACACCAAATACGACATTGACCAAGCCACTTTTGACCGCTCAATGGAATGGTATGCACGCCATACCGATAAGTTAAGCGACATTTACAAACGACTGGCCGAAGAAAGCGGAAACGTTGATCAAACATCGCCTACATTCCTCGCAGCCGGTACACAATCTGCTTCGGGCGACTCGCTCAATATTTGGAATAACAGCAACTACACCCTACTCAGTTCTAAGGGTAAAAACCGCTTCCTGTTTTCAGAAAAGGCAGACACAGCATTCAAAGCCAACGACCGTTTGATTTGGAAGTTTAAGGTCGATTGGATTTACCATGAAGGATCAAAACAGGCCGAAGCATTGTTAGCTATTGAATACGACAACGATTCAATCGACGTTAGAACCTTCGATATTTATTCATCTGGCACTCAAACGCTGGTAATGAATATCGGGCAACAAAAGGTAAAGCGCGTCAGCGGATTTATTTACCAAAATGCACCGTGGACAGAACGCCCCCGTCTGCTTCATCTGTACGATTTCCAATTATTACGTATCAGAGAACGCACCGAAGAGCCGAAAACTACGGATAAGCCCACAAATAGTGTAAACACGGATTCTGCCACTTCAAGCCGGACCACAAACGAAGAAACACCTCGCCAACGACTCCGCGACAGTCTTCACCGAGCCGACACCCTACGCGAGCTGCGTCCTCATTTCCGTTAACAATGACCTATACAAACTGTAATATAGCTTTTTCGCGCGTTATATTGCCCAACGGGCAAGTTCTGCGCAATGAAATAGTCTGTTTCAATGCACAAGGAGAGCCTACAACACATCGACCATTGACAGAGGAAGAACCCTTTACCGAATGGCACGATAAAACATTTTGCTTTCCCCGATAAAAAATGCAACGACGAAACTAAAAGGGTCTCCAAACGATTAGCATTATCCCTAAACGGGTTAGCACACTCACAACTGCTGCCAAACATTCGCTGCATACGTTTACAAACAAAAGGCACCTGCTACCACGCATTCAATTTGAATGACATGTAGCAGGTGCCTTTTTTATTTCATGAGTTCAAAAGATGTCTAACAGGCTAGCCAACAGACAACCTATGCAGCTTTGGTGCGAAAGCGAAACAACAGATAAATAACCATTGACAGAGCCACAACTGTTACATCATAGGCTATTGTTTGCATACCACAAAGAGTACTAATAACAAAGCCAAGAGCAAAACTAAGGCGCCAAGAAAGCATATAAGTGCTTTGGGCTGTACCACGCTGACAATGCTCGGCCTTCAGTATCCATTCTATCAAGTGACGGGAAGATACAGTTCCTACAGCAAAACCAATTAAAACATAGACCATATAGGTGCTGTAAACACCCGGCATAGCTAGCAATATGCACGAGAGCAACAAAAGCACATAGCCTGCACATACGGCTACTTGCTGACCCAAACGCTTACGAAGCAATATCTGCTCAACAAAAGCCAGAAAGGCTCCTAAAGCCATGCAAAGACAGGTTGCTGCCGCAACGCCATTACCCACAACTCGTCCCATCAGCCAGGGTGCAGCAAACATGGAAAGCATGAGCGGAAATGATTTGGGCAGAAAGAAGCGATCAAAGGTGATTAAGGGCACTTTTACGGGGGCCTTGAGCGGAACCTGTGTTTGCGCTACCACTAAAAAGGACAACATACAAGTTACCAAAGACCACCAAAAAGCTGACTCTATGGTCATAAAATGCAAGAGCAGGAAACCCAAGAACAAACCTAACGGAATGCCCAAACGACCGGCCCAAGCATAAATCACATCGCCCTTATCGCGCTGTTTCGATTTTAGCACATCATTTACCAACGTGGTACCCAAAGCAGTTTGTGCCACACCGAAAGCCATACCTTGTATGCCATGAAGCACAATCAACCATGCTGGATGCGGAGCATATACATAACCTATCGTAGGAAAGATGCCAATCACTACCATAGCCTTCAGAAACACCTCCTTACGCGAGCGGCATTCCATCATGTGTGCGCCAAACGGACCGGGAATAATCATTCCCACCGCAAAAGCCACCACAGCCCAAGCCACCATACTGTTTTCGCCGTGTAGTTGCCGATTCTGTGCATAAAGCAATGGTATCAGCGAAAACACATAAAGGTGTAAAAACCAGTTTGCCACGCACATATTGATAAACCGTGAGCTTTTCAACTGGTTCGACGATGAAGTCTGCATTTGTACGTATTTAAAATGCTCAATATCGTTCCGACTCATTGGGGAAGTCGCCACTTTTCACATCCGACACATACTGTCCGATAGCATCCGTCATCACAGTATAGAGGTCGGCATAACGACGCAGGAATTTCGGCGAGAAATCCTTATTCTTACCCAACATATCATCCACCACAAGCACCTGACCATCAGCCGGACCTCCGCCAATACCGATGATAGGCACATCGACAAGTTCTACAGCTTTCTGTGTAAGTGTCGAAGGAATTTTTTCCAACACGATACCACAGCAGCCGGCATCGCCCAGCAACTTCACATCCGACAGCAGTTTTTCAGCCTCAGCCTCTTCCTTGGCTCTTACGGCATACGTACCAAACTTATTGATACTTTGTGGCGTCAATCCCAGATGTCCAAACACAGGAATACCGGCATCCAAAATGCGCTTGATTGCTTCAATGATTTCTACGCCACCCTCAAGTTTAACTGCATCGCATCCGGTTTCCTTCATAATCCGGATTGCATTTCTTACAGCCTCTTTGGCATCAACCTGATACGTACCGAAGGGCATGTCGCACACCACGAAGGCACGCTTCACAGCCTTAGCTACGGCACTGGCATGATAAATCATCTGATCGAGCGTAATGGGCAAAGTAGTAGCATTACCAGCCATGACATTCGAGGCACTGTCGCCAATCAATATACAGTCAACGCCTGCCGCATCAACAATTTGAGCCGTTGTATAATCATACGAGGTAAGCATAGCAATCTTCTTGCCTTCAGCTTTCATTTCTTTCAGACGGCGCGTTGTAACTTTGCGCATATCGTCTACTAAATATCCAGGCATAATATGTTTATTTCTTTAAGTTGCCCATAGCAGCAACCGAAAAATTAGTAAAATCATGAATTACATGGTGACAAAGCGGAGCAATGCGCTCAGCGTCGTAAGTAGTAGCCACCCCCACGACTGTTGCCCCACTGTCTAGCCCTGCTTGCAGTCCGTTCAGTGAATCTTCGAACACATAGCAGTCGGTAGCTTCGAAACCAAAACTTGCTGCTGCCGACAAGTAACAGTCGGGCGCCGGTTTCGAGCGGGCAGCATCTTCAGCCGTAAAAACGCGGTCGAAAAGGCTGTAAAAGTCCGGGTGCTCGTTCAGCAAGCATTTCAGTTTTTGCTGATTCGAACTGGTCACCACTGCCACCTTAAAGCCATGCCGGCGCAAAGATGCCACAAAGTGCAATGCACCGGGAATAAAAGCAAAACTCATTTTTTGCTCAAAATCAGCAAGTGCTTTCGTTATCGCATTTTGCGCATCCTCCTGTTCCAAGAAATATTGTTGATATATTTGCACCAAAGTTTTACCCTTGATTTCCTTGGCAAAATCCTTTCTTTCGGGGTAATAGGTTTCACCGACGCCTTTCCAAAAATCGGAATACTGGCCTTCGGTGTCTATCAACACCCCGTCTAAATCAAATAATACAGCTGTTTGCTTCATATTCTTATATTTTCAGATGCCAGACTGTACCACAACCTGACTTTCCAAAGCAAAGGTAGTGCAAGCCAGCCGCCAAACAAAATAATACTGCTCAATTTTATCTTGCTTTAATACTATATACCCATATTCTTCAAACTTCATTGTGCAAGTTAGGCCCTTAAGTCCATACAAACTCATACTTTTTTTGTAAACTATGTAAATCACTCCATACAGACAGGTAGATTCCTGAAAAAAGGGGAAGAATGAACTTATCGGGAGTTACAAGCATTTTTTTAGCTCATCAAAAATCATTAGTTAACACACCCTAGTCACACATATCGCACTTTTTTATATAACTTTGCACCATCAAATATTCAGCTTATTAAGCTCTAAGTAATTTTTGAATGAAAACAGATATCTTTTTTAATAAGGAACGTGGCATTAAAGGCTGTATTTCCGACGGATGGCGCATTTTTGCCTTAAATTGGCGTGCGTACATCAAGGCTTTGTGGGCCTACCTGATTTTCACAGGCATGGCTGGTGCATTTTTCGTAGAAATGAACGTACAATATGTATGCAACCACCTGCTTCCTGCCCTGCGTTTGTATCAGATGAAGGGGAATCCCGAAATCATTAAGATGTTGGCAATGCCGGAACTATCGTTGCTGTGTTACTACATTCTTTCAGCCGTAGTTTTAGGAACAGCCCTGTTTTGCACGCACAGCCGCACCATTCAACTGATGCAACATTACGCCACTGAGCAGGCCCTACCTCAGCTTCCGCTTCCTTTGCTCAAGGAAGAACGTGCCACCGCATTGCGCATTCTCAAAACCAACCTCAGTTTTGGTCTGCTCACAGCCATCATTACCGCCGGTATTTTGGCTGCAGCCTGGAAATGGCAACCTTGGATTGCACTGACACTTATTCCCTTATATATATATGTATCGGCCACAGCCAACGTATGCGAACTGCAACATGCTCTGAAATGCAAAAGCTTTAAGTCATCGCTGGTTTACGCGCTGAAACACAGCATGGGACTAACCTTCATCATCCAGTTCATCACCTTTATACCTTCAGCCCTACTCTGCCTGGTATTCATCATGCCTACTTGCATTTATGCGCTGACTGAATGGGCCGGAAATAATTCCATGCTGATGGACGATCCTTCAGGCTTGCCCTCATACCTACCATTTATGTTCTTCATACTGAATGCCATCGGGCTGGCATGCTGTGCATTTGTTGGCAGTGTACGCAGCTGGACACTCGCCTTGAAGCAATAACTAACGATTCATCGACCTTAGATTATATGGGAGTTTCATTCATTTGAAACTCCTTTTTTTTATTTCAAAAACAAGCCATTCACTTAAAGTTCATTAGTAGCCAAAAAAAAGACTACCCTTTTGAGGTAGTCTTGAATGAATGTGGGCGCTGACGGATTCGAACCGCCGACCCTCTGCTTGTAAGGCAGACGCTCTGAACCAGCTGAGCTAAGCGCCCTTAATGAAAAGGGAAGTATTTCAAGTTTTCAACAAAAACCACCGTTTTGTTGGTGGGCGCTGACGGATTCGAACCGCCGACCCTCTGCTTGTAAGGCAGACGCTCTGAACCAGCTGAGCTAAGCGCCCTTAATGAAAAGGGAAGTATTTCAAGTTTTCAACAAAAACCACCGTTTTGTTGGTGGGCGCTGACGGATTCGAACCGCCGACCCTCTGCTTGTAAGGCAGACGCTCTGAACCAGCTGAGCTAAGCGCCCTGTTTCCTTTCGAAAGCGGTGCAAAAGTACGAACTATTTCGATAACTACCAAATTTTTTATCGAATTTTTTACACCAATAGATAAACTTTTTTCACCACAAAACACCTACTTCGCTGATTTTCAACGATTTACGCATTTTGAAATTTCTGCACAAATTTGTCGAACAATGGCTTCATCCGTCACTTTAAGCGAATATTCATCACTTCCGGCCTTACCCATTTCGACACCCTCGTGACGGAATTTCATGACACTTTTTTTCAAGCTTCGAGCCGAAGCATGAATTTCTTTGGCTCCTGTTTTCGTCAAAATAGCAGCAGCATTCTCTGGCGTCACCCCACAACCCGGCATAATAGCCAAACGCGAACCCGCCATTTCCACCAGTTTTTGCAACATATCCGCCCCATCCAGTGCCGTAGAAGCCTGTCCGGAAGTAAGCAATCGGTTGCATCCTGCCGAAATAATCTGCTCCAAAGCCTCGAAAGGATTCGCACAAAGGTCAAACGCGCGATGAAAAGTTACATTCATACCCTGAGCCGCAGCCACACACTGGTGCAAAAAATCCAAATCGATGTTTCCGTCAGCCAACAACGCACCAACCACCACACCGTCGGCATGCAAACTGCGAGCCATTTCGATGTCGCGAAGAATGATTTCCTTTTCATCATCGGAATATAGAAAGTCACCGCCACGCGGACGAATCAGCACATGCTTCTGTATGCCTTCCAAACCACATACTTTGTCAATCAAACCCCACGAAGGAGTCAAACCGCCCTCGTCCAGACCGCTGCACAATTCCACACGGTGTGCTCCGCCTCGCTTTGCAGCCAACACACTATCCCAACTTCCGGCACAAATTTCAAGTATCATATTTCAACTATTATTTTAAAGCAGCCCAACCTTCATCCGTAAATCGGGCAGGCTACGCAGGTTTCATTTTAAAGCGAAGTTAACAACTTATTCGGCTCAAGCACCACAATCTTCAGATATTTTTATAATTTTGCATGCATGCTGCGGCTACACTCCGATTCTGCAAGCACAACACCCCTGTTCTTTCAGTTTTTGGTGTCATGTAGAAGCCAAGCATTCATCTTTAATTTGCATCACCCATATCTCTAAATGTCAATGAAAAAATATGTACAGGACCTTCGAGTTGCAGCCGTAGAGTTTCCGCGCGAGGGTTACGTTCTTTTAAAGCTGCAGCCATTGCAGGGACTTCTGCCGGAAATGAAACCCGGACAATTTGTCGAAGTGCAGGTTAAAAATTCCCCCACCACTTTTTTACGACGTCCCATTTCCATCAACTTTGTAGACTATGACACCAATGAGTTATGGCTGCTCGTCCATGCAATTGGCGACGGAACGCGCAGCATGGCAGCATCAAAGGTTGGCGACATCATCAACTGCGTATACCCCTTAGGCAACGGATTCACGATGCCCGAAACCGACGGACGCAAGGTGCTGCTTGTTGGCGGTGGCGTCGGCACAGCCCCAATGCTGTACTTTGGCAAATTGCTGCGCGAAGCCGGCTGCGAACCCATCTTCCTGTTGGGCGGCCGCACTCGTTCCGACTTGATGCAATTAGACTTGTTCGAACAATTTGGCCGTGTGTATGTCACCACCGAAGACGGCTCAATGGGCGAACGCGGTTTTGTGACCAACCACAGCATTCTCAACGCCGAACGCTTTGACAGCGTAGCAACTTGCGGCCCGAAGCCCATGATGGTGGCTGTGGCACGTTGGGCAAACCAGGCAGGCATAACCTGCGAAGCCTCGCTCGAAAACCTGATGGCATGCGGACTTGGAGCTTGCCTTTGCTGCGTAGAAAAAGATGCAAACGAACACAATGTATGCGTTTGCAAAGAAGGACCCGTATTTAACACCCAACAATTATCATGGCTCAATTAAATGTAAACATCGGCAACCTTGCACTTAAAAACCCCGTCATGACGGCCTCCGGCACATTTGGCTACGGTTTGGAATTTGCCGACTTCATAGACCTCAACCGTCTGGGCGGTTTCATTGTAAAAGGCACAACCCTGCACCCGCGCGAAGGAAACGACTACCCGCGCATGGCCGAAACACCCTCGGGTATGCTCAACTGCGTCGGACTGCAAAACAAGGGAGTCGACTACTTTTGCGAACATATTTACCCCCAACTGAAAGACATTGACAGCAATGTACTTGTAAACGTATCGGGCAATTCGCCCGAGGACTATGCCGAATGTGCTGCACGCATCGACGAACTGCCCGGCATTCCCGGCATCGAGCTCAACATCTCGTGCCCCAACGTAAAGAGCGGTGGCATGGCTTTCGGTGTAACCTGCGAAGGAGCTGCTGCGGTAGTAAAGGCTGTCAGAGAGAAATATCACAAAACGCTGATTGTTAAGCTGTCGCCCAATGTCACAGACATCGCCTCTATTGCACAAGCCGTCGAAGCCGAAGGTGCCGACAGTGTTTCGCTCATCAACACCCTTATGGGCATGAGCATCGACATCGAACGACGCGCTTCACGCCTCAGCATCGGTACCGGCGGATTAAGCGGCCCCTGCGTAAAACCCGTGGCTCTGCGCATGGTATGGCAGGTTGCCAAAGCTGTTAAAATTCCGGTAGTAGGTCTGGGAGGTATCATGAATGCCACCGACGCCATTGAATTCATGATGGCCGGAGCCACTGCCATCGAAATAGGTACGGCCAACTTCATCGACCCTGCCATAACAGTCAAGGTTATCGACGGCATGAACGAATGGCTCGATGCACACGGCGTGAAAGATGTACACGAAATTATTGGCTGCCTTCACTAAACAGCCTCGCAACTGCTACGCCTAAACAGCGTAACGCAACATCAGGTTCGCACAACGAAACAGATTGTGCGAACCTTTTTTGTAACCCTGAATGTATCGAATTTTCAAAAAACAACCATTCAGACTTCATCACCTTCGACCAGCACAGATATTAAGAATCAGTTGTTTCGTTGTCACCGGGCATTCCATTAGACTAACACAAGTGCATACCCCGCACCTATCCTTTAGAGGCTGTAAGTTAACCATTGCGTCAAATGTTAAACAATAGGCTCATGCAGACGTGAAATTCTATTAAAGAACAAAGCCATTCACCTCATCCGCTTTCAGACATTTGAGCCACGAACCAACCCACCTTTCTCATTTACTCCGCGATTGTCAAAATTAGTTCCGACCTTGTCGAAATTAGTTCCGAGCTAGTTTGAATTTCTTCCGAGCCAGTTTCAAAAATCTCGGTATCACTGATAATCAGCGTTTTCAGAAAAACGCCAAAGTTGGTTACACACACGCCCGTTCTGCCTTGAAATGACGACAAAAGCCAGCTTTCGTTATTTTACGTTTATTCACTTATTTGTTAAATCCACCCTGCGCGCCAATACGCCCCAACCCAAGTAGTTGGAGGTTATACTTTGAGAAATAGCTGAAAGCGTCTGTCAAAAATCGCGGTTGGCATTTAGCTTGGCCACCCTCACCATTCGCGACAGAGCCATTTTTTTAAAAAAAAGAGACTGACGCACAAACAAAGGCCGTAGATTAACAACGACAAAGCAGGTTGTGCCAACCTTTTTTGTCAATTCTAAACTTAGCTGATATTCAAAAACACATCTTTTGCAGAATTACCCAAACAGACCGCCTTTTCACATTTTAAAACAAGATAAAGGCAGAAAAATGCAATGCGATGTACAAAAAACCAACCTTTTTTTTGGATTTTCTAAGGTCAAGTATTATCTTTGCTCTCGCGAATTTGTATACCCCATACACCCAATCGCACGATGAACATAACCTTCAGACTGGTACAGATTGGTTGCTGGCAAGTATGATTAACGCAGACTAATATTAACATTATGGGATTTTTTTCAAACATATTCAAGCATAAAAAAGAAGCCAACGAAACTGGCTGGAGAGTGGGCGGCATGGAAGACTTCATGATGCTCATCCGTGTTTACTATCAAGCTGTAATGGCCTCAAACTTAGGCATTAGCAATCTGGCAGCACTGCCCGACTTGCGCGTATTCAAACAAACCCTACACGTTCAAACGGTGAACAACAAACTGGGACTGGGCGAAAAGAACAAATGCAAGAAAATGCTGATGGAAATTTACGGCATCGAGGAGTTTTTCTTTAAAGAAATTGACCAGAGCATCAAGCGCAACTGCCGCAATGTGAACGAGGTGCGCAACTATCTGTTCCTGTTCCAGGGATTCTCGCAGGAACTCATGATGCTGATGGGCAACTTGATGAAATGGAAATTCAGACTGCCCGGTTTCCTGAAGGAGGCTTTGCGCAACCTTACTGCCAAAACGGTGAACGACGTACTCACCAAAAATAATTGGAAAGATGAGAGTGTTCGCAAGGCTTGCATGTCGGTGCGCCGTTACCAGCAGCAATTAGGCTACTCTCCGGAATGGATGACAACGTATGTCTACAACATTGTTGTACTTGCCAAAAAAGAACCCAAACCTGACGATAAAGACGAATAGAGGCAATATTTAAAAAACAGATAATGCTTTGGCACACTTCCGGCAAATCTTTACACCGGAAATGAACGCAGCCACAAACAAGTATGACTAACGAACAAGAAATAGCTTTACGAAACTTTGAAGCACTTGTACGCCAACTCATGAACGCGTATGAGCAGATGCGTTTTGCCAATGCCGAACTGCAACAAAAACTGAGCAAATGCCAAGAGGAACTGGCTGATGCGCAAGAAACAATCGACCAACTGAAGAACGACTATTCCGTGCTGAAAACCGCACGCATGATCGAAGTTAACGGCGATGACGTAAAAGAAGCTCAAGCTCGAATTGCCAAACTTATTCGCGAAGTTGACAAATGTATTGCCCTACTGGATGTGTAAACATCACTTTGTAGGCTGGTATGCTCCATTACTTTATGGACTATTCTAATTGCAAAAACACAATGTGATGAATAGTCAATGAAGCATACTTTCCTTTTTTTTCACTCCAATGCCATGGAAAATAAAAGCGACAAATTTGTTATTCAACTGCTCATAGGCAAACAGGTATATCCTATCACCGTAAAACGCGACCAGGAAGAAATATACCGAAAGGCCTCACGAATGATCAACGAAAAACTTGGACGCTACGAGCAATCATACCCACACCTGAGCTACGAACGCTACACGGCTGTAGCATTGCTCGATTTTGCCGTACAGGTTATTCAGCTACAGACTCAAAAAGACCAGTCGCTTTATGAAGAAACGGTTAACCGACTGAGTGGCGAACTCAACAATTTGCTAAACTCGGAACGTTAGTACAAAGTATTGTTCGAATCCTGTCAGCATTGAATGGTCGGCAGGTCTGTTTACAAACCTTTTGCTAAATGCCCTACTGCAGGTGGCACGCCTTTAAAATCAGGTGTATCCATACGAAAACACTTGATTATCTCTTATTTAATACATTACAAAAAAGAAATGAACGTAACAATAGTTATCACAACCCTCATCAGCCTACTCATCGGAGCTGGTGTCGGATACAGCTTTTTTCGCTACGTGCTTAAAAAGAAGTATCTGAGAATGATTGACAACGCCAATAAGGAGGCTGATGTCATCAAAGAAAAAAAATTGCTGGAGGTTAAAGAAAAGTTCTTGAACAAAAAAGCAGAATTAGAAAAGGAAGTTCAACAACGCAACCAGCGCATTCTGCAAGTTGAAAACAAACTGAAACAAAGAGAACTGGGCCTGAACCAAAGACAAGACGAACTGGGCCGACGGAAACAAGAGCTTGACAATACGCACAACAGACTGAACAACCAACAGCAGGCTCTGATAAAAAAAGAAGAGGAATTAGAAAAACTGCAACTGAAAGAACGCGAAAAATTAGAAGAACTGAGCGGACTTTCGGCTGAAGAAGCTAAAAAACGATTGGTCGATGCTCTCAAGGATGAAGCCCGCAGCGATGCACAAAGCTACATCAATGACATCATGGACGATGCCAAAATGACGGCTAACAAAGAGGCTAAACGAATCGTTATACAAACCATTCAGCGCGTGGCCACTGAAACGGCTATCGAAAACAGCGTTACGGTGTTCCACATCGACAACGACGAGGTAAAAGGACGAATCATTGGTCGCGAAGGTCGAAACATCCGCGCGCTGGAAGCTGCCACTGGTGTTGAAATCGTGGTTGACGACACGCCCGAAGCTATCGTCATCAGTGCTTTCGACCCCGTACGTCGCGAAATCTGCCGATTGGCCTTACACCAGCTGATTGCTGACGGACGTATCCACCCGGCACGCATCGAAGAGGTTGTGGCCAAAGTTAAAAAACAAGTTGAAGACGAGGTTATCGAAACGGGTAAGCGCACGGCCATTGACTTGGGTATTCACGGTCTGCACCCCGAACTGGTTCGCATCGTTGGTAAAATGAAGTACCGCTCATCGTACGGACAGAACTTGCTGCAACATGCTCGCGAAACAGCCAACCTCTGCTCAGTGATGGCTGCCGAACTGGGATTAAACCCGAAAAAAGCAAAACGCGCCGGACTTTTGCACGACATCGGCAAAGTGCCTGATGAAGAGAGCGAATTGCCACACGCCCTTTACGGTGCCAAACTGGCTGAAAAGTATAAGGAAAAGCCTGAAATTTGCAATGCCATTGGTGCTCACCACGATGAAATGGAAATGACATCACTGCTTGCCCCGATTGTTCAGGTGTGCGACGCCATCAGTGGTGCACGTCCCGGTGCACGACGCGAAATCGTTGAAGCTTACATCAAACGATTGAATGACTTGGAACAAATCGCCTCGAGCTATGAAGGAGTAACGAAAACTTATGCCATTCAAGCCGGTCGCGAACTTCGCGTCATCGTGGGTGCTGACAAGATTGACGATAAACAAATCGAAACGCTCAGCGCTGACATTGCACGAAGAATACAAGACGAAATGACTTATCCCGGACAGGTTAAAATCACGGTTATCCGCGAAACTCGTTCTGTAAGTTATGCCAAATAACAAAACATAGTACTGCAAACAGCAAGTGTAGGAATGCAATAACCCTCAGGGGGCTATTCCCACTTGCTGTTTGTCATTTTAAGGGTTATGATAGTTTATAGCTCTACCCCCCTTGTCTGATATTCGAAACTTAGATCAGCACTGCATTCACAACCTATACATCAGGGCCATGACTTTTTAAGTAGATACTATCACTTTGAAGCATGACACACATTTTTTCACTGCGAAGTCACCATAAACATCGCAGACAACAACAAACACCTGCTTACCACCTTTAAATTGGCACTGCTGCCCTCATTCCACATCCATGAAATCAATCAAAAACATCAAAGCAATAAAAGGTAATCCATGGGGATGGATACCCACACTGTATATGGCGGAAGGCATCCCGTATGTCATAGTGATGTCTGTGGCAACCATCATGTACGAACGCTTAGGACTGAGCAATGCACAAATAGCCCTCTACACATCCTGGCTCTATTTGCCTTGGGTTATCAAACCTTTTTGGAGTCCGATTGTTAAATTGTTCGAAACCAAACGCTGGTGGATTGTCATGATGCAAATGCTTATCGGTGCAGCTTTGGGTGGATTAGCATTCAGTTTGGAAGCACCAAACTACATACAATGGTCGCTGGCCATGCTTTGGATAATGGCTTTCAGCAGTGCCACACACGACATTGCAGCCGATGGTTTTTACATGCTTGCACTCGACGACCAGCAACAGGCCTTTTTCGTAGGCATTCGATCCACCTTCTATCGCATTGCCAGCATTATCGGACAAGGATTACTCATTATGTTTGCCGGCACATTGGAATCACGTCTGACACCTTCTCACGCATGGTCTATCACCTTTGCACTGACAGCCTTGCTGTTTTTTGCCTTCTTCGCCTTTCATGCACACATGCTGCCCAAAACCGAGGCCGACAAAAAACAGCAAGAAACAGACTTGTTACATGCCGTAAAGGATTTCTTTGGCACGTTTGTCAGTTTCTTCCGCAAAAAGCACATTGTAATTGCTCTCCTTTTTATATTGTGCTACAGACTGCCCGAGGCCATGCTGGTAAAAATATGTCCGCTCTTTTTATTGGGCAGCACCGAAAGCGGAGGTTTAGCCCTCACTACGGGCGACATTGGCATTGTGCAGGGCACGCTCGGCGTTATCGGTTTGACCTTAGGCGGCATATTGGGCGGCGTGGCAGCCGAAGCCGGTGGTTTAAAACGGTGGTTATGGCCTATGGTATTAAGCATTACATTGCCCGATGCCGTTTACATTGGTTTAGCCTACTTTCAACCCGAAGGCTTGTTTTGGGTAAGCATTTGCGTGTTCATCGAACAATTTGGCTATGGATTCGGCTTTACTGCCTACATGCTCTACCTGATGCACTTTTCCAAAGGTGAATCGACAACAGCCCACTATGCCTTCTGCACCGGCCTCATGGCACTTGGCATGATATTGCCGGGCATGGTTGCCGGATTTTTGCAAGAATCTGTGGGCTACCTGAACTTCTTCATCATAGCTACGTTGCTGTGTGCACTGACTTTTGCTGTAGCTGCACTCATCAAAACAGACGTTGACACAGACAACGACATACTTCAGAAAATCGACGAGAAAAATTAAAAACATCAGTAGATGTTGAACATCATTTATACATTGGTCAAAACTCAATTCTTATGCTGCTACTCCCGAACTGCAAAATAAACATCGGACTGAACATTGTGAGCAAACGCTCGGATGGCTACCATAACTTAGAAACCGTTTTTTTCCCGATTCCCTTACGCGACAACTTAGAGTTTAAGGAAATCGAGAACGAAGATGTGCCTTACCGCCTTGTGTCAGGAGGTGTGCCCATTGAAGGTAAACCCGAAGATAACTTAATCGTAAAAGTTTACCTTGATATGAAAGCTGAATTCAATCTGCCGGCTCTGGAACTTAGCCTGTATAAAAACATTCCTATGGGGGCAGGCCTGGGGGGTGGAAGCAGCGATGCCGCTGCCATGATGAAAGGATTGAACGAGACATACAACTTACAACTTAGCGCTGAAGATATGGAAAAGCGTTTGGCTAAATTCGGTGCTGACTGCCCATTCTTTGTACGAAACAAACCTGCATACGCCACAGGAATCGGTGATGAGCTCACGAACTGCAATGTTTCATTGAAAGATAAATTCATCGTGCTGGTAAAACCTGATGTATTTGTTTCGACGAAAGAAGCCTACGCACACGTTACGCCTAAACTGCCAGCAATTCCGTTAGCCGAAGCTATCAAGTTGCCCATCGAAACATGGAAAGAACAAATAGTTAACGATTTTGAGCAATCGGTATTTCCATTCCATCCCGAACTACCGGCCATCAAACAAACACTATACGACATGGGAGCAGTTTATGCCTCAATGAGTGGCAGTGGAAGCACGATGTATGGTATATTTAATCGTCCTACTCCTGAAGCGAACGAAGTGTTCGATAAATGCTTTGTTTATACCAAAAAACTTATTGAATGATTTACTACTTTACCGGAACCGGGAACTCGTTGGCCATAGTCAGACAACTTCAGAAATTGCGCAACAAGCAAGAAGAGGGTGTCACTGCCATCGACTACACTACCCCATCTCCCCAACTGACGGATGAGTGCACAGAAATAGGCTTTGTGTTTCCGGTATATGGTTGGGGACTTCCCCTTGTTGCGGAAGATTTCATCCGGCGCCTTCCCGGTAATACCAACAAGCGTTCTCCTTATATATATGTGATACTTACCTGCGGCGACGACATTGGATGCACTGACAAACAGGTGCGCAAACTTTTTGCGGAGAAGGGCTGGAACGTGAATGCCATCTTTTCAGTACAAATGCGCAACACCTATATCTGCCTGCCAGGATTTCAGACCGACCCCGCAAACTTAGAACAGCAGAAAAACGAAAAAGCACTTACCTGGCTACGTCAAATATCACAGCGCATCGAAGCCCACGAACCCAGTTCAAACAATGACGTACATCCCGGTGCATTTCCTCGCATGAAAAGCTACGTTCTGCGTCCGCTCTTTAATAAGTTCCTTATTCACGACAAGCATTTCAAAGTCAATGCAAAAGCATGCATCGCATGCGGCAAATGTGTACGCATCTGTCCACTCCATAACATACAGGCCGATGCGATAGGTATGCCCCAATGGTTAGGACAGTGTACGCATTGTCTGCGGTGTTTTCATGCCTGCCCGAAGCATGCCATCGAATACGGACTATTTACCCAAGGAAAATCGCAAGTAAAGGTAAAATTATAGCGTTTGGAACAAATGCTCGAAATTATTTAGGCATTCGAAGTACGCCATTGCACTGCATTTGCTAACTTTGCGCGCCCATAGACAATAACTCCGATTAGAAACCACACAAATAAAACATAACTTACAGCACTATGAACAATCAATGGTTTGAATGTAAAGTAAAATACGAAAAAACAATGGAAAACGGATTGGTAAAGAAGGTGAATGAACCTTACTTGGTTGATGCACTGAACTTTACCGAAGCTGAACGCCGAATCATCGAAGAAATCACTCCGTTCATGACGGGCGAATTCGAGGTGAGCGACATTAAGCGCGCACACTATGCCGAACTGTTCGAAGCACCGGGCGACGACTCTGCCGATAAATACTTCCGCGCTAAATTGGTATTCATTACGCTCGACGAAAAAAGCGGAAAAGAAAAAAAGACTTCACAGAACGTACTTATTCAAGCTGGTGACCTTCGCGACGCCATTCGCCGTCTGGATGAAGGCATGAAGGATTCAATGATGGATTATACCATTGCCAGTGTTACTGAAACAGCCTTGATGGACATTTTCCATTACACGCTGAACAAACCTGGAGAAGACAAACCTGAATACGAATAATGATACACCTTAATGAAGTAAAGGCTACAATTCAACCTGGTGTCGACCTTGTAGCTGTATCTAAATTTCATCCGGCCAGTGTGCTGCAAGAAGCTTACGATGCAGGACAACGCATTTTTGGAGAAAGCCGTGTGCAAGAACTGCAAACCAAATACGAGGCTTTACCCAAAGACATCGAATGGCACTTCATCGGACACTTACAAGCCAACAAAGTAAAATACATAGCTCCATACATCTCGCTCATACACGCCGTAGACAGCATGAAGCTACTCACGGAAATCAATAAGCAGGCTGAAAAGCATAACCGCGTGATTTCATGTTTACTTGAACTACACATAGCTCAAGAAGAATCAAAATTTGGCTTCCTTCCCGACGAATGCACCCAAATGCTCGACGAAGGCAAATGGCGCGATTTACATCACGTACAAATAGCAGGATTGATGTGTATGGCATCGAACGTCACAGACGAGGCACAAATTCGCAGCGAATTTCATAAAGCCAACACATACTTTCAAGAAATTAAAGCCCGATTTTTTGCTAACGACGATGCCTTTTGCCAACGCTCATGGGGTATGTCACACGACTACCAAATAGCCATGAAGGAGGGAGCTTCGCTTGTACGCATCGGAACTGCCATTTTCGGCGAACGCGAATACTAACAGCTTGTCGCTGCATAGAAAGTGCATCCTAACAAAAGTGTCAGATGGTTCTCACGGGGTTATCGCATCCAATGAGTAAAGCATCAAACACAAGAAAATATTACTTACACAAGCCTTTATACGAAGCGTGAATCATGACAGTAACTAAAAAGCCTGTATTCAGACCTAAACTACTACAAAAAATCATAAATATCCACGGCTTCGAATAAATAATAAGAAAAATTCTGTAACTTTGCAGCGAGTTTGGATAAAACCTATGCAACATAGGCTGTTCGGGCACATCTCCACTCGGGGCCGGGAGCCCCACCCGCCCCACAGTTTAGGCTTCGTTTCGTTCAAACCGCTATTATTCACTTTATTATTAACTCATTAAATGGAGAACTTAAAAAACATTGCACCGCTTGCGGATTTCGACTGGAACGCTTTTGAGAATGGTACCGTAGAGTCAGCTCAAAGCCACGAAGAACAAGAAAAGGCTTACGACAACACTTTGGGTCGTGTAAACGAAAACGAAGTTGTAGACGGAACCATCATCGCCATTGGCAAGCGCGAAGTTGTAGTTAACATTGGCTACAAGAGCGACGGTATCATCCCCGTTAACGAATTCCGTTACAATCCTGATCTCAAAGTAGGTGACACCGTTGAGGTTTACATCGAAAATCAGGAAGACAAGCGTGGCCAACTCGTGCTCTCACACAAGAAGGCTCGTGCAAGCAAGTCTTGGGAACGCGTTAATGCCGCACTCGAGAACAAAGAAATCATCAAGGGTTACATCAAGTGCCGCACGAAGGGTGGTATGATTGTTGATATCTTCGGTATCGAAGCATTCTTGCCCGGTTCACAGATCGACGTTAAGCCCATCCGCGACTACGATGTATTCGTTGGTAAGACGATGGAATTCCAGGTTGTTAAAATCAACCAAGAATACAAGAACGTTGTGGTTTCTCACAAGGCTCTTATCGAAGCTGAACTCGAAGCTCAGAAGCAAGAAATCATCTCTAAGCTCGAAAAAGGTCAGGTACTCGAAGGTACCGTTAAGAACATCACTTCTTACGGTGTATTCATCGACCTCGGCGGTGTTGACGGTCTCATCCACATCACCGACCTTTCTTGGGGCCGTGTAAACGATCCGCACGAAATCGTTCAGCTCGATCAGAAACTGAACGTTGTTATTCTCGACTTCGATGAAGAGAAGAAGCGTATCGCCCTCGGTCTGAAGCAGCTCACTCCGCATCCTTGGGATGCTCTCGATGCTGAGCTCAAGGTTGGCGACAAAGTAAAGGGTAAAGTTGTCGTTATGGCCGACTACGGTGCATTCGTTGAAATCGCTCCCGGTGTAGAAGGTCTTATCCACGTAAGCGAAATGAGCTGGAGCCAGCACTTGCGTTCAGCTCAGGACTTCTTGAAGGTAGGCGACGAAGTTGAAGCCGTTATCCTTACCCTCGACCGTCAGGAACGCAAGATGTCACTCGGCATCAAGCAGCTCAAGGACGATCCCTGGAAGGACATCGAACAGAAGTACCCCGTTGGCTCACGCCACCACGCTAAGGTTCGCAACTTCACCAACTTCGGCGTATTCGTTGAATTGGAAGAAGGTGTAGACGGACTCATCCACATCTCTGACCTCTCTTGGACGAAGAAAGTTAAGCATCCTTCTGAATTCACTCAGATTGGTGCCGACATCGAAGTAATCGTTCTCGAAATCGACAAGGACAACCGTCGTCTTTCACTCGGTCACAAGCAGCTCGAAGAAAATCCTTGGGATGTATTCGAAGGTGTATTCACCGAAGGTAGCGTACACGAAGGTACCATCACCGAACTCATGGAGAAGGGTGCTGTAGTTCAGCTCGAATATGGTGTTGAAGGTTTCGCAACTCCCAAGCACCTCGTTAAGGAAGACAACTCTCACGCTCAAGAAGGTGAAAAGCTCCCCTTCAAGGTAATTGAATTCAACAAGGACAGCAAGCGCATCATCTTGTCGCACAGCCGTACTTTTGAAGATGGACAGCGTAGCGAAGCTCGCACTGAACGTGCTAAGGCTCCCCGCAGCAACAAGAGCGCAAACCGCCCTGCTAGCGACATCCCCGCTATCCAGAACCAGGCTGCCACCACTTCACTCGGTGAAAACGACGCTTTGGCAGCTTTGAAGGCTAAAATGGAAAAAGGTGAGTAATCATCAAACCATCCAATAAGCTTTTAACTTTTACCTACAGCATAATCTCTGAAAATAAAGATTTTCTGTAAGTAAAATTCAAACACATGGAACAGATTTGCAAAGAATTTCATTCTCAGCATCTCTGTTCCTTTTTTTGTATATATAAAACGGACTCCATACGCTGGCATTCAAGAAGCAATAAATATACGATATCAACACCTAAATCATAACGAACTTCACCATCTAACATCTCAAAAACGTCACCACCCCTCCAAATCACCCATTTTTTCGCAGATTTTTCAAAAAAACACTGATATTATTTGGTCAATTAAATTTTATGTTATATCTTTGCACTCGCAAACAAGCAAACAAGGTGCCATAGCTCAGTTGGTAGAGCAAAGGACTGAAAATCCTTGTGTCCCCGGTTCGATTCCTGGTGGCACCACATTTAGAAAATGAAAGATTAGGAAATCCGCTGAAACACAGTCGTTTCAGCGGATTTTTATTTGCTGTCTGCATGCCAAAAAGCGAAATTGTAAGCAGAAAACGCCTTTGCCTGTTCCCATTCATGTTTGGCAAGTCAACCGAATGTACAACATTTAAAAGAGACGAAGATGAAACAAGGCACAATGAACATCCTGTTTTTCATTCTGAAAACCAAACTGCTGAAAAACGGTGAAGCCCCCATCCTTATGAGGGTGACGGTGTCCTGTACTACAAGATACTGCTCTCCAATCCGATCTACAGATAGAACTTCCAAAGCATTTGAGGACAAGGAGACAAGGGGCATCCGTAGCGAACAGCAGCATGTCAGATACCCCTTGCTTTATGACATGCTACAGAATGGTGGCAGGAAAGCCTCCCAACCGAAACGATGGTAAGCTAAGGGAAGTAATCACCGTCCATTCCACTATCCCTTTTCTCACATGCGGCAGCCATTTCCAGTAAATCCCGCATTTATGCCCTCATCATTACGTTAGTACAATGTTATATGGATGCATTAGTGCCTCATTATGTTATTGCATTTAAGCAAAATGTAAAATAATGGAGTACTATAATCGAAATAAAGCCTTTTTGAGCCACGATATACCCTTAATCAAATCGTCTGTTATCTTTGAATAGAAGGAAAAAGCTCAAGTTTCCCCAAAAACGCCCCATGATAAAAACAGAAAAATGCTCCAATGGACCACAGCATGCTGCAAACGTCGCGCAGCAATCCGCCGGAGGTGGATTCTCTGTTCAAGCGAACAGAGCAAGTTGTGTCTTTGTCCGACAGAAAGTCTTCTGACCGACAAAAACCAACCTGCTTCCCTCACGGTCGAAGGCTTTCCTCCAAAGTCGGAAAAGCCTATGGGGAGTCAAAAACAACTAAAAAAATAAAGCAAAAAACCTGTTGGCGGAATTAAAATAGCGCATATTTAACTCTGCCAATAGGCTTTTCATTTCTGTAGTTAATATATTGGAGGATTGTAAGTGCGCTAATCTTCCCGATAATCCTGGCAAATATTGCATATAAGTTGTGCATACGATATTTGTCTATTAAAAGTTCGGTCACCTTTAATTCACTAAATGTCAACAATATGCACAACTTTTAAATATGAATCTTTTATAATTCAATTCTGCCAATAGGTAGCAAAAAGATAAGGCAGGGATAAATCATAAAGATTTCTACTACTTAGTGAAATAACGTATATCGTTATCCTTATCCTTTAAAGCGCAACGTAAAACAACTGCCTTTTCCAATCTCGCTTTCTACGGTCAGTGTGCCTCCATGGGCTTCGACAAAGTCCTTAGAAATAGAAAGTCCTAATCCACTGCCCTGTACCTTAGTACCTGGCACTCGGAAATAATGATCGAAGATACTCTGATGATAACGGGGATCGATGCCTTTTCCAAAATCACGTACGAACATTTCTATCCAGTTGTCCTTTGTTTTCCGCGCACCGATGATAATACGCCCGTTTTCTGCTGAATACCGGATAGCGTTGGAAAGTAGGTTCGTCAGCACCCAGGCAATCTTTTCACTGTCAACGAACAGTTTGCCAATCTTCTCATCTGGATACTGTACTTCCACCTGAATGTTAAACTTCTCGGCCTGCACCCGGTTCGCCTTGATTGCATATTCAATCAGTTCGATAGGCTTAGTGACACGCGGTTTCAGTTGCAGTTTACCTGATTCCACCTGAGTCATGTTGAGCAGTTCGCTGGTGATGCTCAACAACCGGTCACTATTGTCCTGAATGCTTTGCGCCAGTTCTTGCTGTTCATCATTGAGAGACCCCACGCGACTGTCTTCCAGCAACTGAAGACTCATCAGAATGGCTGAAATCGGTGTCTTTAGTTCGTGAGAGATGGTCGAGATGAAGGTGGTTTTGGCAGAATCCAATTCCTTGAATTCTGTGATATTTTTTAAGAGAATCACATATCCATCCTTTTGAGACGTACCTTCTCTTCCGGTCTTCATACACTTCATCTGAAAATAGCTTTCTTTATTGTCGGCATAGATTTTCAGCGGCTCGTTTTTAGCGGTGCTCTTTTCATCAAAGGCATCCTGCAATCCACGGAGCAATCTACGGAGAAGATCATTGCGCAGGGCTATCTCCTGAGCCGATTTCAGCAATATTTCTTCTCGCTGCAGGTTGAGGATGCTGAGGGCTTCGTCGTTGATGAAGAGAATGGTCATCGCATTGTCTAATCCGATAATAGGCTCTTTCACGCTGTTGATAATGGTTTCCATGTAATTCTTGGCCGCCTTTATTTCAGCCAGTGTGCTGGAATGATAGTCAGCCAATCGTTTGGCCATCCGGTTGAAGTTATTGGACACTTCTTCAAACTCTTTGCTTTCCAGATTCAACCGCTGCTCGTAGTTGTGGTTAGCAATCTCCTTAATGCCATCCGTCATCTCTTTAATGGGCTTGTTGATGGAGGCCGGCAACTGTTTCAACATCCAAAAGCCGCAAACAATGCAGATGCCTCCGATGATTGAAACCCAAACCAATGCCCGTTGCAGACCGGGACCAGCCGCTGGGCTGGTCGGTTCGGTGGCGGTCAGAATTTGCAGGTTGACGATAGACAATGAAACCAGTAGCACAATCATGGCTACCAGTACACCGATATTCAACGTCAGTTTTGTCTTGATATTCATAAAACAATCTGTTTAGGGTTATTACTGCGGAAAGATAATCAATTTAATGTTCTCATCCGAGAGAAATCTCAAAAAAGATCTGTACCGTTTCAGATGAACCAAGGTCGATACATAGGTGAAAGCCGGTTGTCCGATGCACAGCGTCGTGACCTGACGCTCTTTGCACACCGCTTGGATAGTATCTATGACATCCGGTGAAGCCCGCTGTATCAGTTCACCGCCCAGCTCCGCCGCTAATTTGAAGTGATTCAGCAAATGGCGCTGGGTAGCCAACGGAATGCGGTCCGGATGTTCGGCTGGGGTCTGCACATAGAGAACCAAAAAATCCGTATCGTATCGAGTGGCCAGCCTGGCAGTACGGCGGATGAGCCTTCTCGGTGTCTTTTCATTGCTGCTGATGCACACCAGAAATCGCTCGCGGTGCACCCCCTTCTCTACGGTAACAAGCTCATTCTCCACTTTCCGCTCCACCCGGAAGGCCACCTCTTTTAAAGCCAGCTCGCGCAGCTGAAGTATGTTTTCCGTCTTGAAGAAATGGTTCAAGGCAGTCTGGACTTTTTCTTTGCGGTATATTTTTCCGGCTTTCAGACGGTTGATCAGCTCTTCAGCTGTCAGATCGATATTCACCACCTCATCCGCTTCTTCGAGTACCTTGTCCGGAATCCGTTCCTTCACCTCGATGCCAGCAATTCCCTTGACCTCCTCATTGAGACTTTCGATGTGTTGGATGTTGACGGCAGTGATGACATTGATACCAGCTTCCAATAGTTCCATGACATCCTGCCAACGTTTTTCGTGGCGGCTGCCTTCCACATTGGTATGCGCCAGTTCATCCACTACGACCAGTTCTGGACGTAGCAGCAGAATGGCATCCAGATCCATCTCTTCCAGTTCCTTCCCTTTATAATAGATTTTCTTCCGTGGAATGACCGGCAGTCCGGCCAGCAACTCCTCGGTAGCGACGCGTCCGTGGGTTTCTACATATCCTATCTGCACGTTGATGCCGTTGTCCAGCATCTCATGTGCCTCCTGTAGCATCCGGTATGTCTTCCCAACACCGGCTATCATGCCAATATAGACCTTGAATACACCCCGCTGTGAACGCCGTATCAGCTGGAGAAAATGCTTTGCGTTTTCTTCTCTATCTTTTCTATCCTTCATACTATGCTTGTTTCTGTTGATATTCTTACAAACTTCCCGAGTTAACAATCAGGAAAATTCCCGACATCATTCTCAAAAAGGTAGGTTCAGTTACTTTTCTTTCCAATATCCCCGATAGAACAGCAGCAGGATACCGAAAATCTCCAAACGTCCGATGAGCATCAGTGCAGAAAGAATCCACTTGGCAGCATCAGGAAGGGCTGCCCAAGAGAAAGCAGGTCCGAAAGCACCCAGTCCGGGACCTACATTGCCTATGGCAGATATGACGGTACTCATGGATTCGGTCAGTCCCACCCCGCAGCCCATCAACAATATCCACCCTACAAAGATGCAAATCAAATACGTGACAAAGAACGTATATACCGTAGCGGAAGTCTGTACGGGTACACAAATGCCATTTACACGTACAGGTAAAACGGCACGGGGATGAAGCATCTGTTTGAACTGATTCCGGATGTTGCGGGCCATGATGAGCAAGCGCATGTTTTTGACCCCTCCGCTGGTGGAACCGGTGCATCCGCCCGAAATCATGGCGAAAATCAGCAGCATCCAGGTGAAAGGCGGCCAAAGGTTGTAATCATCCGTAGCAAATCCACAGGACGTATGAGCAGTAGCTACCTGAAACAGGGCTTTACGGAAAGAGGTCTCCAGGTTGTAGTAGTCATTCAAGAACAGGGCAGCGGTAATGAGCAAAGTAAGAATGCCGACAGACTTCAGGAACCAGCGTAATTCTTCGTCTTTCCATAAGTTACGGAAATTGCCGCGCATGGCGGCCACATAATAAAGTGAGAAATTGACACCGGACAGAATCATAAAAACGGAAATCACGTATTCAATATAGGGCGAATTCCAATAGGCTACACTTGCCTGCTTAGTGGAAAAACCACCGGTGGCTGTCGTAGAAAAGGCATGACAAATAGCATCAAACCAGTCCATATTTCCTCCTACGAGCAGGAACGTTTCCGTTGCTGTCAGTCCGATATAAATAATCCATAACCACCGAGCCATTACCTTGATTTTGGGATGAATCTTGTCATGGGTAACTCCGGTTGCTTCTGATAGAAAGAGTTGCTGGCTGCTGCCCGAGAAAAGCGGCAGCAGGGCAATGGTGAAAAGAACGATGCCAAGCCCACCAATCCATTGGGTCAGACTTCTCCAAAAGAGCAGTCCGTGAGGGAGGGATTCGATATGATCCAGTATCGTGGCCCCAGTAGTGGTAAATCCGGACATGGTTTCAAAAAAGGCATCGGCTACGGAAGTGATATGTCCACTAAACAGAAAAGGCAGCATGCCTAGTGCCGAAAACAGTAACCACGATAAACAGACAATGCAGTAGCCATCGCGCCGATTGATAGAGACCTCATTTCTTTTGCCCACCAACAGCATCAGCCCACCCAATACCACATTAATTAGCAGAGTCTGCAAAAAGTGAATATATTCCTCTTCCTGGTAATAAAAGGAGATAGCTGCACAAAGTGCGAAAAGACCCGCTTCTACCAGTACAAGCACGCCTAATGCATATGAAACATGTCGATAGTTGACCATACAGTCCCTGTTTCTCTGAAAAGAAACATTATTGCTTTGATACCATTCTTCCATTGTTCTTTTATTTTATTACATGAGAAACAAGGACTGTGCCATTGTTCCAGATCTTTCATTATCACTTGAAAATCAGCAGCTATGAAGATATAAAAGAGGAATGAAAAGGCAAACTGTTTTCTCAATCTGAGAAGAAACCTTTTCATTTTGAGAAAACAAGTCTTTTCTTTCCACTGTCTATAAGAGTACAAGGTGGTGGAAATGTTAAAATCCAATGCCGATTCCTGCTACCAGGTAAGTTCGGTCATATACCGGTGATACGATAGCTTGAACAAATAAGGGGATTGCCAAATGGTTTGACAACGATACTTCCTTGGAAACTTTCAGAGATAAATCCGTGAAAGCCGCTTTCCTATGATACATTCCCTTCCAAGGAGTAAAACCAACAGCTGGAGTCATCACTATGTCAGCAGGCAGCCGGAATACATAGGAGGCCGAAAGATAAGTGGATGCCTGCAGATTACCCTTCTCATTCTTGTCTGCCCCGGCAAACATGGTACTCCATGAAAGGGATAGCGGAAAAGTATCGCCAAAGCAGTAAGCCAGAGTGCCCTCGAAATAATGGCTGTTTTTGTAATGGCCATAAGGCTGGTTGATACCGCTCCACCAGTAGTCGGATAGGGTGACTGTAAAATTCCGGTAGGTATATCCGAGGTTGATATCCCATTCTTTGGCACCTCCTTCTTCCCATTTGGTGAGTGACTGGCTACCCCAAATATTGAGAGAAAAACCAGCATAGCCCAGCGTGAGAGAAGGCTGTACCGAACAGCCGGACTGCTGATCGGCTCCGCGCCAGATATAGTCAGATACGAAATCCGCCTTGGCATGGACGGATAGTTTGTTTTGTGCAGAAACTTGTAAAGGATATAAACAAGCCACTGCTCCTATGAGCAGCAGATTTTTTTTGATAAAAGCATACATGGTACAAACGGATTAAAGGTTATTTCTTATGTTCATCTAAAGCAACATTCAGTTTCAACACATTGATTTTGGAAGGCCCGAAAATGCCGAAAAGCGGTCTTTCGATATGGCTTTCCACCAGTGCTTTCACTTCTTCTTCGCTCCATCCTCTGGCAGTAGCCACCCGTTTTATCTGCACATAGGCACAGGCCGGTGTGATGTCAGGATCCAATCCGGAGGCACTGGCCGTTACCATTTCTGCAGGCACCTCCGCACGTTTCAGGTACGGATGGTGCAGCAAAAAGGTGTCTATCCGGGCCTCGACTTCTTTCAGGTAGCTTTCATTGGTTACCCCTTTGTTGCTGCCTGCCGAGCTGGTGCCGTCGTAACCGTCACCGGCACAGGAAGGTCGTCCCCAAAAATAAATATCTTGGGTAAACCGCTGTCCGACGTTGGCTACCCCCACTACTTTACCGTTTAGCGTGACAGTTTCGACATTGCCACCCTCACCCGGCGCGGCGAACTGGGCATACGCCCACAGGACCAGCACATAACATACGGACAAAAACACACAAAAAACAAGAGTGAGTTTTATTGATTTTATAAGATTCTTCATAATGAATATTTTTACGAGTCAATTTAAAATGATTTGAATAAGTTATCATGAAAGATAGGTTAGACAAATAGTCCAACGAGCAGATCAATCAGCTTGATACCCACAAAAGGAGCTATCAAACCGCCTACCCCATAGATAAGCAGGTTTCGACGAAGCAGAGCACTGGCACCGATCGGCTTGTAGGCAACTCCTTTCAGCGCCAGGGGTATCAGCGCAGGAATGATGAGCGCATTGAAGATGACGGCAGACAGGATGGCACTTTCCGGACTGTGAAGTCCCATGATGTTAAGGGCACCCAATTGAGGAACAGAAACCATGAACAAGGCCGGAATGATGGCAAAGTATTTTGCCACATCGTTAGCGATGGAAAAGGTGGTCAGTGTACCTCGGGTCATCAACAGCTGCTTTCCAATCTCTACGATTTCGATCAGTTTAGTCGGGTCATTATCCAGATCAACCATGTTGCCGGCCTCTTTTGCCGCCTGTGTACCGCTGTTCATGGCTACCCCTACGTTGGCCTGTGCCAAAGCCGGAGCATCGTTTGTACCGTCACCCATCATGGCCACCAGCTTGCCGGCCGCCTGTTCCCGACGGATGTAATTCATCTTGTCTTCCGGCTTGGCTTCGGCGATGAAGTCATCCACACCCGCTTTTTGGGCAATGTATTGTGCCGTCAAGGGATTGTCTCCCGTTACCATCACTGTTTTGACACCCATTTTTCGCAAGCGTTCAAATCGCTCTTCTATACCTGGTTTGATAATGTCCTGCAATTCAATGACACCGGCTACTTTCTGATTGACACAGACCACCAAAGGAGTACCTCCGTTGCCTGATATGTTTCGAATAGCATCTTCCGTTTCTCGGGGGAAGTCATGACCGGCTGCCTGCGTCAGGCTGCGGATGGCATCAAAAGCCCCTTTACGAATTTTGGTACCGTCTTTCAGGTCTATGCCGGAGCATTTGGTTTCCGCTGTAAACTGGATCATGTGGGCCCCTTCCGTCTGGAGCGTATGCATGCGGATACCCTGTTCGCGTCCCAATTCGATGATGGATTTACCTTCCGGAGTGTCATCGGCTACGGAAGAGAGCATGCATATTTCCACAAAACGGTGCAGAGGAATCTCTTTGACCGGATGAAAGGCTGTAGCCTTACGGTTTCCGATAGTGATGGTACCCGTCTTGTCCAGTAAAAGTGTATCCACATCTCCTGCTGTCTCAACGGCTTTTCCGGATTTGGTGATGACATTGGCACGCAGTGCGCGGTCCATACCTGCAATTCCGATGGCGGAAAGCAGTCCGCCGATGGTGGTAGGAATCAGACAGACAAAGAGAGACAAGAAAGCGGCTATCGTAATGGTAGTGCCGGAATAGTCGGCCATCGGCTTCAGCGTAATGCACACCACCAGAAAGACAAGTGTGAATACAGCCAGCAGGATGGTCAGTGCAATCTCATTCGGCGTTTTCTGCCGGCTGGCCCCTTCGACCAATGCAATCATCTTGTCGAGGAAACTCTCTCCGGGCTGTGTGGTAACCACCACCCGAATCCGATCTGAGAGCACTTTTGTACCTCCAGTTACCGAACTTTTATCTCCGCCGGCTTCACGGATAACCGGAGCAGATTCTCCCGTAATCGCACTTTCATCGATGGAGGCCAGACCTTCTATGATTTCACCATCTGCAGGAATGACATCCCCTGCTTCACACTCAAAGACATCGCCTTTCTTCAGTTGGGAACTGCTTACAGACTCCAGCTTTCCATCTGTGACCCGCTTGGCAGGTGTTTCCTCACGAGTCTTGCGCAGGCTGTCAGCCTGAGCCTTGCCCCGTGCTTCGGCAATGGCTTCCGCAAAGTTGGCAAAAAGCAAGGTCAGAAAAAGAATGACAAAAACGCTGAAGTTATAGATTACCGAGCCCTGTGCATCACTTACCGCTGAATAGACGGTCACCGGCAGCATGAAAAAGGTGGCGATTTCCACTGTGAACATAATAGGGTTTTTCACCATTAGTCGTGGATTCAGTTTAACGAAAGACTGTTTGAGACTGGCTTTCAACTGGTCTTTCTGAAACAAGGAGTTGTTTGTATTTTTAGTATTCATATTTTCTTGCTATTAATCAGTTGTAATTAGAGAGAAAAATGTTCCGTCAGGGTGGTCAGAGCCTGTGCCGGGAAGAAAGACAAGGCTGCTACAATAAAGATGACAGCAAAAGTCATGACGGCAAAGGTCACCGTATCGGTTTTCAGCGTACCAGCACTTTCAGGAATATATCTTTTCTGAGCCAGCAGTCCGGCCAAAGCTACCTGACCGATAATCGGAATGAAACGGCTCAGGATCAGTACAATGCCACAGGAAAAATTCCAGAACCAGGTATTGTCACCCAAGCCTTCGAATCCAGATCCGTTATTGGCCGCACAAGAGGTAAACTCATAAAGCATTTCTCCCAATCCATGGGAACCAGGATTGTTGAGCCATCCGCCTTCACTCGCCACAAAAGCAGGGGCATGAACATACAGATAGGCAGCCAGGGCCGTTCCGACCAGGATGACAAACGGATGCAGCAGCGCTACGATAGAAGCGATTTTCATTTCGCGGGCTTCCACCTTGTGCCCCATGAATTCAGGAGTCCGGCCTACCATCAACCCGCTGATAAATACAGCGATGATGAGGAACGTAAAGTAATTCATCCAGCCTACGCCGACACCACCGAACCACGTATTAATCTGCATGTTCAGCATTTCTATCATCCCCGAAAGAGGCAGGGTAGAGTCATGCATGCCGTTGACAGACCCATTGGAGGTTACGGTGGTCACAACACTCCACAATCCGGTGGCACCGGCCCCCAAACGTATTTCTTTTCCTTCCATTGAGCCATTTTCTTGTGCAATTCCCATGGCATCAATACGTGGATTACCTCCCATCTCTTGTGATACATTGACACAGACTCCAATCAGAAAGGCTACCAACATAACTCCATAGATGCTGTATCCCAATTTTTTCCGGTTCACATAAAATCCGAATGCAAAAGCCATAGCCATAGGAATAATCAAGATGGACCAGCATTCTATCATATTGGATAAATAGGTCGGATTTTCCAAGGGATGGGAAGAGTTAACTCCGAAATAGCCTCCGCCGTTGGTACCCAACTGTTTGATGGGGATAATGGCAGCCGCCGGACCTTGTGATACATATTGGGTTTCACCTTCCAGAGTGGTTACTTCCATTTTTCCGTCAAATCCCATGGGAGTACCTTGCGTAATTAGAATAAAGCCAACAATTAAAGACAACGGAAGAAGAATACGGGTACAGCTAAGTACCAAAAATTTCCAGAAATTGCCGATAGTTTGTGTGGTCTTTTCTCCCAAAGCTTTCATGACTCCTGCCATGGCAGCCATACCGGTAGCAGCAGTTAGGAACTGGAACAGCATAATAACGAAGAGCTGAGTAAAATAGGTTAAGTTGCTTTCTCCACTGTAGTGCTGTTCGTTGCAGTTTACCATAAACGAAATGCAGGTGTTGAAAGCCTGGTGAGCACTTTGTGCCAAATTGCCATCCGGATTCAGAGGCAACCAACCTTGCAAGGTAAGCAGCACCATGCCCCAAATGAACCAAAACAGATTCACGGTGAGTAGTGCTCTCAAGAATTGCTTCCAGTTCATTTCTTCATCGGGATGAATGCCCGAAAGACGGAAAATCCATCCTTCTATCGGCTTCATGAAATCTGTCCAAACCTTTTTTCCTTGATATACACGAGCGATGTATTTCCCCAGCGGATAGCTGAGAACGACCATCAATACCACTTGGGCTACTATACCTATTATTTCTGTATTCATAATTTCTTTTTTTAGAATTTTTCCGGCTTAACCAAGACATAAGCAAGATAGCCGAACAAGATAATACCTACGATAAACAATGCTGTATACATACCTTTCTCTTTTTATAGGTTGTCGAACCAATCAATACACTTCATAAACAGTTTAAAACAGGCCAATCCGCTGGCTACACAGATGGCGATTCCAATCATTTCGTTCATTTTTTTTTCATTTTAGTTATTACAATTATTATGAGTTATACATGATGGCATTATATAGGCAAGGGATGTGCCAAGAAAAAAAATCAAGAACAAACAGACTGTGTATCAGCTATAAAAAAAATTCAACTGACTATAAAGCAAAAGAGCGGCCCTCTCAGAATGAGAAGGTCGCTCTCTTAAAATGAAATGGTAAAGAAACGGATGTTTTATGTTATTGGATGCCGTAGGAGTCTATTTTTCGGTATAAAGTGGCAAGACCAATTTTCAGTAGACGAGCTGTTTCTGTCTTGTTTCCATGGGTATGCTGGAGTACTTTGAGAATATGCTTTCGTTCAATAGCTGCCAATTCAAACTCATCCCCCTTATCGTCATTGCGTGAGCATGGATGATGCAGAAGTTCAGTGGGAAGGTCTTCCAGGGTTATCTGGTTGTCGCAGATGATGGCACTTCTTTCAATGACATTGCGCAATTCGCGCACATTGCCTTTCCATTCTGCCTGCTGAAGGGTAAGCAAGGCATCCGGATCTATATCTTCAATGTGTTTGTTGAACTTAGCAGCATAACGCTGCAGAAACATGCGGGCTAAACTCTCGATGTCTCCTTTTCTCTCCCGAAGAGCCGGCAGGTGAATTTGAAAGACTGACAAACGGAAAAAAAGGTCTTCCCGGAATCCTCCTTTCTCTATCTCTTCCTTTAAATGACGGTTAGTAGCTGAAATGATGCGTACATCTACTTGAGTTCGCTTCGTGTCTCCGAGTTTGATGTATTCTCCTGTTTCTAAAACGCGCAGCAGACGGGCTTGCAATTCAAAGGCCATCTCTCCAATTTCGTCCAAGAATATGGTACCATGATTGGCGATTTCAAATAATCCTTTCTTATCCTTAACTGCACCGGTAAAGGCACCGGCCTTGTAGCCAAACAATTCACTTTCCAACAAATCCTTACTGAAAGCCGAACAGTTAATTTCCACGATAGGATACTGTGATCGGGTGCTGGCTGTATGAATGGCATGGGCAAACACTTCCTTGCCTGTTCCTGTCTCTCCGGTCAGTAAAACCGGGACATCGGTCTTGGCTACTTTTTGAGCCAGACTGATTGCATGTTGCAAACACTCTGACTGGCCGATGATAGACTGAAAAGAATATGTTAGAGGAGCGTCATTCTTCCCTTTTTTCTTTTCACTCTCTTCTATGGCACGGCTGATGGTAGGAATAATTTTGCGGTTATCATCTCCCTTGGTAATGTAATCAAATGCCCCGTTTTTGATGGCTTGTACACCATCGGCAATATTCCCATGAGCGGTAAGTAGGATGACCGCTGCATCGGGCTGCATCCGGTGTATGTCAAAAATAAAATCTACTCCGTTGCCATCCGGGAGGAATACGTCACAAAGAACTACTTCAAAGTGATGGGTTTTCAACAAATCCAAGGATGAACGGCAATCTGCAGCCTTAGAAACTTGGTAGCCTTCCAATTCAACCATGCGAGCCAGCAGGTTGCGAATCGGATCTTCGTCGTCTATTATTAAAACATCTATCATATTGTATTCGATTAGCTAAAATTATTTCGATTTATTAAAAATCAAGTAAGGAAAGCTATAGATATTCATCATCTAAATGCACTTTTTGCCTATACAAGATATAACGTATTCACCATGATAATGGACTTGTGAAACAAATTATCCATCAGTTCTTTGTACGTTACGTTCCTAGGAAGTGGGTAAATCGCTCAAGGAAATCACACAGAACACACACGTGCTGACCGATTTCGGTCAACAGAAATGCCTGTTCGGCACGAGCCACTTCACTATTCATTCCGGTATCAATACAAATGGCGCCCGGATTCATATAAGGTTGGACAAATTGGAAGTAGTAGCTATATCCTACTACTGCATTGGCTTGATGCAGTGCAGTTTGAACAGCAGGTGTAAGGTCTTCAAAGCATTCTGGTCCAATGCCCGCTACCGTAATTTTCCCATTCATAAGTTTATCAATTTGATTCTGAAAGCAAATATAAACTGAAATTCTCGTTCAACAAACAGTTTGGGAAAATATGCATGTTCTTTTGAAAGTAAATTACGATAAACGAAAGATAATTTTAAGCACGCTTTAGCTTGCTCACAGTATACTTTTGGGGTGACTATGTATCAAGGATACCTTTACTCAAATTGTCATGTAAGAGGTGGACACATTCAGTCTGTAAATTATGGTTATGTCAGCTATCCCTTCCATCAAAGGTAATCCCTCCCCCGTTTGCCAGCTGCATTTGGATTCTTTTCGGGAGAATTTTCGCTTATGGCTCTGCCATAAAAATTCTCCCGAAAAAGAATGCAGCGTCAAACATCCGGAGAGATTGTTGAATGATTACAGGGATAAACTGCGACCGACGTGACGCATAGCTATTTCAAAATAGACGGCTATCCTTATATTCTCCGATACCCTAACGAAACAGTGAAAATATTCGTACTTCACCATTAAACAGTACCTGCTACATGCAGTTCCCGAAATAAGACAGGGATTTCAGTTCCCTCTGCTCTGCATAGACCAAAGCGCCAACCTCACGTATCTTCTAATTTCCCGTGTCCGCTTCTTGACTCTTATACAATTTTGTGTTTCTTTTCTGCAGAAAATGTGTATATTTGCAGAATATATTAATCTTAAATTTGTGCAATATGTATAAAACACTAATCTTGAATACGTGAATTATGAAAAGAAAGATATACAACAGACTGCTGGATTGGAAGCAGAACCACAAAGGTGATACCGCCCTTCTGATAGAGGGAGCTAGACGTATCGGAAAAAGCTACATCGTTGAAGAGTTTGCACGCAAGGAATATACATCCTATATCCTGGTGGACTTCAGCAAGGTGAATCCTCAGGTGATGGAGTTCTTCAACCTCTATATGGATGACCTTGACATGCTTTTCATGAACCTGGAGCTATATTTCAAGCAGAGACTTACCCCACGGCAAATGCCGGACGGGGAAGCAGCCTCCCTGATTATATTCGATGAAGTGCAGTTCTGCCCCCGTGCCCGTGCTGCCATCAAGCATCTGGTAGCCGACAGGCGGTATGACTACATCGAGACTGGTTCCCTTATCTCCATCAAGAAGAATGTAAAGGACATCATGCTGCCATCGGAGGAGCATGCCATCGAAATGTTTCCGATGGATTTTGAGGAGTTCCTATGGGCCATGGGTGACGAAATGCTGATGCCTTATATCCGGATGCAGTTTGAAAGACGGCTTCCGATGGGCACTTTCCACCGCCGGGCCATGGATTATTTCCGGCAATATCTGATTGTCGGGGGGATGCCGCAGGCCGTTTCCAAATATGTGGAAACACGGGATTTTGATAAGGTAGATGAAGTGAAACGCGACATATTGGCTCTTTACCGCAATGACATCCGCAAATATGCGGACAACCAGGAAACCAAGGTTGCCGCCATCTTTGAGGAAATTCCGGGACAACTGCAGAAGCATGAAAAGAAGTTTCTCCTGTCTGCACTGCAGAGCGAAGCCCGCATGCGGGATTATTCGCAGGCTTTCTTTTGGCTGAGTGATGCCAAGATCATCAACTGCTGCTATAATTCGACAGAGCCAAGTATCGGGTTGAAGTTGAATGAAGAACGTACAACGCTGAAGTGTTACATGGGTGATACCGGACTGCTCATCAGCCATGCCTTTGATGAACGGGGGATTGTAAGTGCGGACCTTTACCGGAAATTGATGTTCGACAAGCTGGAAGTGAACGAAGGGATGCTGGTTGAAAACATCGTGGCACAGATGCTCCGAACAGCGGGACACAGGCTCTATTTCTTCAGCAGCAGTTCCCGGACATCGGCAGATGACCGTATGGAAATCGATTTTCTGACAGCCAAGCCTGTCACGACCAGTCGGCACAACATATCCCCCATAGAAGTGAAATCGGGAAAACGCTATACGCTGACTTCATTGAGAAAGTGCATAGCCAAGTACGGTCCCCAGCTGGCCACACCCTATGTCCTTCACGACAAGGACGTGAAGGAAGAAGAAGGCATTGTGTACCTGCCCTTATATATGACACCATTGCTTTAAACGATATGGAAAAACAGCTTGCATATCTGCTGAACTGCCGGCAAAAGGATAATGATTCTTTTGCTTGCAAAAATCAAAGCGATTGATTAACTTTGCATAGTCATTGAGATGATTATGCAAACGATTGTAAATTGGTGAATGATTGCCTATGGCTGATTCAGTGGTTCTTCCACGATTCAAAAGATATGAGGTGTTGATTACCAGGGTTATAGCTCAAAAGTTACAATTCCTGGTGTCACCACCTGAAAAACTCCGAAATGCTTCATTATCAAGCGTTTCGGAGTTTTTCGTTTTAGTCACTACACCCAATAGTCACTATCTCACACCTTCCCTTAAATTACTCAACTCGCTTTGCCTTCTTCATCCCCCCATCCTATGACTTTTCAAAAATCCCAATGACACGATGACACTTTGACCTTATTGAACTTTTTGACCTTTTACCCTTTTCCACTGATGCTCGTATTCACTTCCTATGAACACACAAACCACCGACCGGAATATCTCAGTTCATTATTCTAATAGAGTATAAACCATAGCTTCCTTTCATCATAATATTCTCATTCCATATCCAGGCATTTCCTAATTGCTCCATTTCTTTTTCTTGTCTACCACAGCTTCAAGAGATCGGCTTATGCTCTACGTTCATACAGCAAACACCCTTCAACATCTGCTTGTTACGGCAATCGTTGAAGGGTATTTGCGTTTGTCAGATCTTTATACTCAGTGTAGCATGTTCAGTATTTGAACCGCAGCGACACGAGGAACTCGCGGCCACGCAAGGGCACACGGTAATACTGGAAGTTGGCTCCCTGATAAAGCGATACTTCGTAATCCTTGCGGTTGAGCAGGTTGCTGAGGTCGGCGCTCACCGTCCAGCGCGGATGGAAGTCGTAGCGCAGTCCGGCGTTCAGGAAACTGTTTACCGAGTAATGACTGTGGGCTATCTCGAAGACCGATTGCGAGAAGTCGGCATACAAGCGCAGTTTGCTGATGGGGTAAAAGTCCATTGTCAGGGAGTAGTAGGTATTCTTCAGCAGGTTGTCAGTCGCCGAAAAGGCATCGGGCTTCTTCCAGCTGAGGTTGCCGGCCAGCGTGAGTTTGGGCTGAAACCACGAGAGTCCGCTCCACTGGGTGGAAAGCGAGGCGTGCAGGGCATGGTAGCGCAGGTAGTCGGCCCGTTCGTTTTGTGCCACATATTCCTTGTTGTAGGAATAATCGGTTTGTCCGTTCAGACTGAGGTGTGCCTCGCGGAAGTTCTTACGGCACGACAGGGCCACACTCCAAGTGGTTTTCGTGCGGTCGTCCCACACGGGGGTTATCAGGGTATAGTCGGGCAGGTAGAGGCTTTTATAGTAATGGTCAGAGGTGCTGCGCGTCCAGCCTGCATACAGATTCCACGACAGGAGCGTAACGGTGTTCAGATACGACAGGCGGAGGTTGGCCAGCGTGGTGCGCTGTACTGATAGGCTGTCGGTGCCGACCGTAAAGGTGCGGTAGTTGTTCATCATCGTGCCGTTGAACCACGGGTCGGTGTTCGAGGCATTCTGATTGTAAGCCACCGAAGCATCCAGGCGCAACAGGTAGCCGAAGCGTTGGCTGACATCGAGCGAGGGCGAGAACAGCACTTTACGGTCGTTCTTCGTCCGCCAGCCGCAACGGGTGCGGATGTATTCCACCGGCAGAAGCAGTTCGATGTTTCCGCCGCTCCACTCTATTTGATATGAGGGTTCGAGCATGTGCAGCCAGTACGACGATGTGGCAGTATGCTTCGTGTCGTGCAGGCGGTTGTGCTTGTATTCCACGATGTAACCCAGTGTCAGGGGATAGCCTGCCACGTCGAAAGCTGTGGAAAGGCGGTGGCGCATGAACCAATGGTTCAGCCGGTAGTCCTGCCGTTCGTGTTCGTTATCGGCCGTCCAAACTGCTGATAGGTGTTCGCGGGTCTGATAGGTGCGTACGATAGAGGCCAGGGTGTAAATGCGGGCCGGGGTGGTCAGGTTGACGTTCGCCACATTCTGGAGATAATAGGGCTTTCGGTCTATATCTTCTACCACCGAACCTACGTTGGTTACGTTGCGGTTGTTGGAGCGCATGTCCTGCCATTGTCCCGACAGGATATTCTCTACATACACCTTCTTTCCGTTCAGCTCGTAGCGCACCTGTCCTTTCACCACGTCTTCGCGGGCCTGCAGCCGGTTGTTGTCGAACACGCTCACGGTGTCGACAGCGTAATACTCGTTGCGGGTGCTGTCCTCGCGGTTTTCGCCTTCGTGGTTGTAGAGCAGGTTGAAGCGCAGGGTGGAATAAGGGGTGAAGGCGTGCAGGTAATTCACACCGGCAAAGTATGAGCGGTTGTTCAGGTAGTACAAGGGGGATATGGGCGGACGGCGGTTGGTGACAGAATAAAGGAGGGGGGCTGGTAGGGGTTCCTGGGTGTAGATGCCCGTAAAGTTCGACATGCCGCTTTGCAAACTGCGCAGCGAGGCACCGCGGTTGTTCAAGGCTCCGGTAAAGAGCAGCTGGTTTTTCCGGGCCACTTGTATGCCAGTCAAACTGCCGTCCCACACCACTGGCGTTCCGCCTACACCGACTTCCGCATCGCCGAAGGGGCGCATCTTGTAGTTCTTTTTCAGTTTGATGTTCAGCGTAGCGCGATTGTTATGCACCTTTCCTTCCAGTGCGCGGATAGGTTGGTTGTTCTCCATCACCTGAATGGTCGATACGGCTTCGGCCGGCATATTCTGCGTGGCCTGGTTGTACTGGTCGCCCATCAGATCCAACCCCTCGATGTTTACCTTGTTGATGCTGTTGCCTTGATACATAATCTGTCCGGAGGGCAGCACTTCGATGCCGGGCATGTGCTTCAGCACGTCCTCGATGCTGTAGTCTTCCTTTTGGCGGAACGACTCCACATGGTAGTTGAGTGTATCTTTCTTACGGGTAATGGGGTCGGCCTTCACCACCACTTCGTCAATGGCGTAGGACTCTTCGATAAGTTGTACGTCATAACGCAACTTTTCCTTTTCCACCGGAATGCACTGCGTGGCAAAGCCCATTTTGGCAAAGGTTAGCTT